>OBXZ01000066.1_pt1 | contig 142033 bp, 163 predicted proteins | sample 1538171 | NCBI WGS metagenome assembly OBXZ01 (sample SAMEA2580161, study PRJEB22360) | human gut metagenome | biome: human gut; feature: human-associated habitat; material: faeces | place: Denmark | collected 2008/2010
CCTTAACCGACCGGGCAGAAGGAGCTTCATACCCCAGCCGATCGGGTGTATACGGCGGCGAAGCTGGACACGAAGGCTACCTCCATCCGATGCGCCATGCGCCTTTTCCCTTTGGTCTCTTTCGTGAAGCCATGGTCAGGGAAAGGAGTGCAACCTACTAAGATACAAGACGGAATGTGTGATGCCACGCTTATAGCCGAGTATATTAGACGTAAGTTTAAATTATTTTAATACTATTAAGTATTTATTATATTTATATTAATATAATTATGATTACATTTGCAATGTCATGTAAAAGTTGTTTATTATGTTGATAAAGTGCTTGTCGAAGTCATTAAATGAGAAGTTGGGTAAACTGGAGACGGTGGTTAAGAACGCCGGTTCCAACTCCCTTTATAAGGATCTTAAGATAGATGTTGTCAATAATCTGGCTTATATCACTTCCGTAAATGCCAAGGTATGTGTTATAGAGCGATTGGAGGTCGAGGCTGACTCTAACTTCTCTTTCTTGGTAGAGGCAAGCTCTTTTATTAAGTTCATGAAAAAACAGAAGAATTGCGAGATTACGATACTGCTTTCAGATAAAAAAGATCAGATAACGATCCGCTATGCTTCTGGTGAGTATAGTTGTCCGGCTTTTGATATCAATACATTCCCGCAGGTACATAAGATACTTGATGGAGGAATTAAGGTTAAGATGAGCGATTATGTTTCGGTTCTTAACAAAGCCAGCGATTATACGGAGGTAGATGACTTTTATCCATGCATCGAGAATGTGGTCATTGATATTGATGATATTAATATTAATATAGTAAGTACGGATAGAAATACTATTTACAGGTATTTTGTCCCTAATAAGGATAAGGTAGATAAGATGTTTATCCCGGTATCGAACGAATCCGCGATATTGCTTGATAAGCATATCAATAAGTCATCGGATATGTTGTCTATAAAAGTGGACGATACTAAGACTTATTTTTCTACGCCTGATATGGATATGTATGAGACCCATTTTGAGGGTAATTATCCAAATTGGAGGTTCGTGGACGAGCATTTTGTCAAAACAAGTACCTATGTCTTTGATAAGGATCTACTCGTCCAAGCCCTCCAAAACAATCTTAAGGTAAATGAGTTCGATCATTGCAAGTTGATATTTACCGATAAAGGATGCGGTATTATGTCAGAGAACCCGTCTTCCGGTAAATCATGTAAGGAGAGACTTGCTTCTTTGTCTTATCATGGTGAAGATATTATATGTAACGTATTATGTGGAAGATATCTTGGTATCATAAAAAGCATATCGTGTAATAGGGTGGTTATCGAACATGACCATAAATCTCATTTCAATAAGATTTATGGAGAGGATAATAAGAACGAGTATTTCTTGTCATCATCAGTTATTGTTTAATATTTAAAAATATATAAAATGGGAGTTAGAGAAAATTCATCAGGTGGTAATAACCATTACTTTAAAGTAAGTGGTAGCGGATTATTATATCAGTCATCAAGAGAACCAAAGGAAGGTTTCGAGGAGCATATAAACGAGAAGACTGGAGCAGTTTCTTATTGGAGGGTATTCTGGAACGGTATCGAAGGCTATTTGTCTGATGTCAGCGTGATAGGAGTGGAGTTTAATGGAGTAAATGCTAAATACGTCTCCATAAAGATAAGTGATGAAGATGGGAATTACTTCATAAATGTTCCTTTGATGACTCAAAAAGGAGGTATTAATAATTACGTTAAGTCACTGGTAAGGTACTTGCCTAATATTGATCTAAAACGTAAGGTGGTAATAAATCCTGCTCATGCTAAGAAAGGGTATCAATATGCTCCAGGTAATTTTTTCATTTCATACGCTAGGGAAACTCCAGATGGGAAGGACAAGCTTATCCGGCAATATTATAAGAACGGACAGAACGGATGGCCTGATAGGGTAGAGAGCACGGATATAATGGGTAACAAGAAATTCGATTATACGGCTCAAGACACTTTCGCTTTTCAAGTATTTAAACAATATCTTGAAAAGTTTAAGGCTGAAAACGAAAAATCGGAACAGAATAGAGACCAAAGCATAGGCGCTACGCCAACCGCACAGACGCCCCCACCGTCATACGCAACGCAGGCTCCATCGCAAACGCCTCCCCCGTCATGCCAGCAGGTTCCGCCTCAGACAGCCCAAGCACCTTCTTTTGGAAGTCAACAGCAACCTCCTCAATATCCTCCTTTTGGAGACGACAGTGATCTTCCATTTTAATTAACTAATTAAAAATCAGAAAGTTAATGGAGAGTAATTTTAATATATCTACTAAAGTGAACCGTGTCTCGATGCCTACCCAAAATAAGGTAGATACGGTTATGAAGAACTTAGGGCATCGACCTTGTGTAGCGTATTCCGAGGAAAAGGATATGTATTATAAGGATGGAGAATGGGTAGCGTCAGATCTTGACGCTACTATCTTACCTCTTAGGGAGATGTTCGAAAAGACATCTGATTTGAAGTTAGGATTGAAGATCGTTTATTTAATAATCAAATTATAATGACCAGTATTGAGGATATTAAAAAACTTCTGGAGAGTAAGTCGTTTACATCAGCCAGAGATCTTGACGAGTTTGAGGAAAAGCCGGATGATAAACAAAACGAGGTTAGACTGAATTGCGAACCTATGGTAGGGATGGTGGAGAAAGAGGGAAAGATCTTCCTTAACTCCGTAAGATTCTCGAAAGCATGGAACTCATTGGGTAAGGATATTCCTATCAAACAGGGTAATGCCTTCCCATTAGGGCAGGGTGATGTCCTTGATATAGATACAGGGGTATGGGCATCGTTCCCGGACAATACCATAGGGGTGTTGATGATGCTGCCGTCGTTTATCGGCGATACGGGACTTACTTTGGTAGGATCGCCGTTCGTGTCGTCTAATAACGGGAATATCATGATCAGGGTCACTAATGTCCGTAAGGATATGGCTATAGTCGAGAAAGACAAACATATAGCTGAGTTAATTATAGTCGGCAAGATAAAAGCCGATATTTTTAGAACTTATAAAAGTAATGAAGATGTTCGGATTGAAGATAGTAAAGAATAGTTATATAAATACCCTAAAAAAAGATCTAGATGAGGCTATTAGCTATTCAAGCAGATTAAAAAGAGATTATGAGGATTCCCGCAAGAAGATAACGGAATTAGAAGAGAAAGTAGGGTATCTTGAAACTCTTTCCGATTCCCTTAATATGGATATAGAACAAAAGGATTCTATTATAATTAAGATGGGTAATGAGCTTAGTAAATCAAGAGAGATATATAATGAGTCGGTAAAAGATAAAGAGACTCTTAAACGGGCTTATATGGATATCGAGAAGAAACATAAACTATCATCTAAATTACTCGATGAGGCTAGAAGAAGATATAAGGAGCTTGAGGACCAGAATAAAATCATGTCAGATCGTATCAAGTATCTGGAGGCAGAGATTTTAGACATCGATGTTCCTAATGAGGTTGTTGTTGATGAGGATAAGATGGATTCTAACTCAGGTCATATTGATATACCTGAAAATAACGCCCCTGAGGTCGCTGATGCCGGTATTGACGTAAATGTCGAGAATAAGGCGGAGGATAAGAAGAAATCTAAGAAACGTAAAAAATCTAAGAAAAGTGAATAAGATCTTGTTTTTCTTGTTAACGTTATTTACCTTAGCGGTTGTCGGATGCAGTACGTCAAGAACCTATTATACGGAATATGATACTACTGACATATCTTATGTAGTGGATTCTATAGTGTCTTCCGGGACCGTGATGGGCCAATGGAAGGAGTGGCGGTTTACGCTGGACGACGGCCGGGTCGATAACTTTGGCTTCACCGCCCTATACGACGCCAAGGGAAAGGCTAGAGGGTCTATACAGGTAAGGCAAAGATCCGATACGTTTAATATCAAGATAATTGATTACCATAAAAAAGATAAGTAATGGAATACGGACTAGGTTACATACCATCGCCAGCAGATGATAGGGACGCTATTATGAACATGCAGCATGAGGCTGTCCCTGATGAGTATAAGGTCAATAACGTTGATAGCGTAGTGGATCAAGGATCTTCTCCTATTTGCGCTGCGGTAAGCTTATCTGAGATACTTAACTGGAGAAAGAGTATAAGGACTATTAAAAGACCGGCTAAGATCTCTCCTTACGATATATATGATCTGAGAGAGGATAAGGATCAGGACGGGATGGTTCTTCGTGACGCTATCAAGTCTATTAAAAACGTAGGCGTAGATGGGGAGAAAATAAACAGTTACGCTAGGATCATAGATCCGGTATCGGCTAAGGTAGCTTTGATGCTGAATGGGCCTCTGGTTATAGGTCTGTATTGCTATAATTATGGTAATCGATTCTGGCAAGGCCAAGGACAGAACTTGGGAGGTCATGCCGTTATCCTCACCGGCTGGGACAAGGCCGGCTTCGTCCTACAGAACAGTTGGGGGACGGGATGGGGTAGGTCTGGCGTGGAGACGTTCCCGTTCGAGGATTGGTGCTATATGCTAGAATGTTGGACAATAGTTTCATAAAGTTACTATATAAACTTCGAGAAATTCCTATCCACATCCTCTTGTGAAAGCCGATGTGGTGTATTTAGGACCCGTAGCTCAATTGGTAAGAGCAACTGGCTCATAACCAGAAGGTTGTCGGTTCAAGCCCTGCCGGGTCCACGCTATTTTTTGGGGAAAAACTAGCATAGAGTTTTTCCATTAGGTTTTTTAAAGTTTAGACGTTTGATGTCCTGGTTCGTGAGAATAAGGACATATGCCCTAATAGTTCAATGGATAGAACACGTCGGTCCTAACGATGAAATTTCGGTTCGATTCCGGATTGGGGTACATGGTGTTTTCTTAAACATATTCCTGTAGGCCGGTAATTAATAACCTCAAATAATATATAAGGTGTTGAAATTCATTTAATATTTTATATATATCTATATAGGATCAGGTTATTAGCTTAAGTCTTGAAATAAAGACTACGTTATTGGAGAATATATAGTTACCTACGGATGTTTATCCAAGTCCGTAGCTCTAAGGTAGGTGATTAAACAGGGATTGTATTTGGGTTCCAGTGTTGCCTATATAAAACCTTCAATAACATTGGCGATGGGTACTAACAGGGTTTTGCCCTGACTTATGTTGAATAAACATTGAATTAGTTTGTAAAATGGTGTATGTACAGGACATAGATGGAAAACCGATGATGCCTACGACAAGGCATGGAAAGGTTAGGCGATTGCTAAAAGACAACAAAGCGGTCGTTGTGAACACATGTCCTTTTACCATCAAATTAACGTACAAGACATCCGATTACAAACAAGAGATTGTGTTAGGCGTCGACTCGGGAACCAAGCATGTTGGTTTGTCAGCTACGACGAAAAGCAAGGAGCTTTACGCAAGTGAGGTTATTCTAAGGAGTGATGTTGTTGATCTTCTATCAACAAGAAGGGGATTAAGGAGGACTAGAAGAAGCAGGCTTAGGTATAGAAAGCAAAGATTCAATAATAGGGTAAAATCCAAGAAGGATGGATGGATTGCTCCATCTGTCCGCCATAAGATTGATTCTCATATTAGAATTATCAGTTTTGTATATTCTATACTACCTGTCTCAAAATTGATTGTTGAGGTAGCCCAATTTGATACTCAAAAGATCAAGAATCCAGAGATATCAGGTAAAGAGTATCAGGAAGGTGAGCAATTAGGATTTTGGAATGTTAGGGAGTATGTCTTAGCAAGAGACGGGCATAAATGCCAGCATTGTAAGGGTAAGTCAAAAGATCCTATCCTTAATATCCATCATATTGAGTCAAGGAAGATAGGAGGAGATTCACCATCCAATTTAATTACTCTTTGTGAGACTTGTCATAAGGAATTTCATAAAGGAAATATCAAATTGAAAGTAAGCAGAGGCAAGTCACTTCGTGACGCAGCCGTCATGGGAATCATGAAATGGAAGTTGTACGAGGAGTTAAAATCCAGATACGATAACGTTTCGATGACGTTCGGATACATAACAAAATATAATCGTATAAACCATGGAATTGAAAAATCCCATGTATCCGACGCTTTTGTGATTTCAAGGAATTTTAATTCATGTAGGCTTGGATATTATTACAAACGTAAATTAGTTCGTCGCCATAACCGTCAGATTCATAAGATGAAAATATTGAAAGGAGGAATTAGAAAGCGAAACCAGGCTCCTTTTAAAGTTTTTGGATTTAAGTTATTTGATAAAGTGATGTTTCAAGGAGAAGAGCATTTTATTTACGCAAGAAGGCTTTCTGGGCAATTTAATATTCGGGATATTAATGGAGAGAATAAGAAAGATGTATCTTGCAAGAAATTAAAATATGTCAGCCATGGCTTGGTATCTGTTAAAACGAATTTATTTTTATCACAATGAATATTGTATTTAATAAATCGCTCATATATGAATGAGCGATAATAAATGTATAAAATATATTTATACAAAATTTAATAATTTAATCATATGGATATAAATCAAATAAAAAAGTATCTACCAGCAGGATGGGATGTGGTTGATCTAATAGATCACGGTATAATCGATCTTGATATTATGAACGGAAAGATGATGGGGGAATATGTGGCTATGTTGATGATAAGGTCTTGTGAGAAGGCTACTAAGTCATATACCTTAACTAGTTTCTCGTTCCATGATAAAGATATGGATAAGTTGAGGATGTTGATAGGTAATGCTATAATGGCGGTAGGATATAGGAATAATCCTCTTACTGGAGATGGGAACACGGCGATCAAATAAAGGTGCTGAATATACTGAGAGAGGGATATTGGATATCCTTAACAGACAGTTCTTGGTATCTCCTAGATGGATTATAAACAACTTGTATGTCTATAACTGGGAGTCCGATTATCTGGCTATAACCAGATCCATGTACGCTTATGAGGTTGAGGTGAAGATCTCGTTGGCTGACTATAACAAGGATTTCGAGAAGGAAGGCAAGCACCAAGTAATGCAAGGCTGGTTCGAGGCCCGGAAGCAAGCCCTATACGAGACCGGGGACTGGGTCAGGTACGGTCGCCCAAATTACTTATACTACTGCGTGCCAGATGGGTTGGTTGACCCTAAGGACATACCTCCGTACGCTGGGCTTGCTTATGTTTGTGGCAGGAATTTGAGAAAGATCAAGGATGCCCCTATCCTGCACCGTGATAAATTTGACCCAGAAGCTTATAAAATGGCAGATAAATTCTACTATAATTGGTGGAATGAGAGACGTAAGGCCAGACAGATAGAAGGGAAGGATATGAAAGACGAGTTCAGGAAAAGCATGAAAAAGGTTAAGGAGAAGATAACCGTCGATGCCAAGATCAAGGCGATGGAGGCGTTCTGGAGCGTCTGCGATTATGCCTACTGGCCGTATGGGGGAAGAGGGGTGCCCGGAATGAGACCCAACTGTTCCGCTTGTGGTGAGGAATGTAAATTACAATGCCCGAAAGGGAAAGAATTTAAAAACAAGATACGATGAGCAAGATTAAAGATTTATTGGCAAGAGCCATTTCATTAGCCTCAGAGCAACCTATGAGCTATAAAGAGGCAGTTGAGTTACTTGATGGTATAGATACGTGTAAGGTCAAGATATGGCTGGAAGAAGGAGCGATATTGCCTAAGTACGCACATAAGGAGGACGCTTGCATGGATCTATTTGTAAAGAATATAGAGCTTGATAGCGGCAGAATCATATATCATACTGGGGTACATGTAGCATTGCCTGAGGATTATGAGATGGAAATACGTCCACGTAGTAGTATTACAAAAACTAAGACAATTATCCAAAACTCTCCGGGTACTGTGGATGAAGGATACAGAGGGGAGATTATGGTAGTATGTAGACGTATAGATCGTTATGGAGATCCTTCTTATTCTAAAGGAGATAGAGTAGCTCAATTGCTTATCCGTAGACGGGAACGTATTGTATGGGATGAGGTGGAATCATTAGAAGATCTTGGAATGGCTGATAGAGGAGTAAATGGATTTGGAAGTACAGGTAAATAATAAATGATATGGAAAATAAAAATACATCAACCACTACTAATGATGGGTTGAAAGAAATTGACAAACAAACAAATCCTGTTATGTATGGATGGAGATGTCCGGTATGTGGAAGAGTATATTCTCCCTACGTATCTATGTGCGCTTATTGCGGTAATAATAATATGAATCATATTAAATGTAAAGTTACTGGACAATTGATATGAGTGGAAGAATTAAAATAAAGTCCAAGGATAAGGATAAGAGACCTAAGATCGATGTATTTAAGGTAATAGAGAACCGGTTCAAGAATATGAACGAGCTTCGGGATCTTATCGACATGGATCCAAGGAAAGGGCTAGTCAGGATCCGGGACGGGGCCGGCTTTAGGGAGGTGGAGCGGGGCGGATGCCTGCACCGGAACTACCTTAACCTATTGGAGGAGGAGCTGGGAGCTAAACTATCAATAGATCTGATTGATAAGTATGTTAAAAGAAAATAGCACATCACCTATCCTAGTAATTACCTAGGGTAGGTTCATTTTTATATACCGAAGTATCTACAACGATCTGGCTATCTATATCCTCAATCAACTCAATGATCTCATCCCTTATATCATAAGAAAGCAAGATCGGTATTATGGTTAGTATAAAAGATAGTATGATTCCTGATCCTATTATAATAGCAATATCATCGCACTCTATATCTAACATCGGCATGACAAACATCAATCCGGACATGAATATCATCACGAATAACGCTGATATCTCATTTATCATAGTTGTAAATTTCATAAAAATATTCTAAGATATCCTACTCCATTTTAGACGCTTCAACACAACCGGCAACCCGGCTGCTCTGCGTCCGTATAGCCGCATCAACTCCTACGGCTTGTATGTTAATCGCTGCGTTGAGATCCCTGTCGATCTCCAAACCACAATCTTTACAAACAAATGTTCGATCCGATAACTTCAAGTCTTTATTTTTCCAACCACATCTTGAACAGGTTTTCGAGGATGGGTAAAAACGATCTATAACAATCAGTTCTTTACCATACCACCTACACTTGTATTCAAGTTGGTTACGGAACATTGAGAAAGAAGTGTCAGATACAGAACTAGCAAGTTTGTGGTTCTGTAACATACCAGAAACATTTAGATCTTCAATGCAGATAACATCGTAATTATTTACCAACATCGTGGTCAAATTATGCATGTACCATGAACGCTTGTTGGCTATATCACAATGAAGTCTTGATACTTTTAGCCTGCATTTGTTTCTTCGATTACTTCCTAATTCCTTTCTCGACAAATGTCGTTGCATCCTTTTTAACTTCGCTTGGTTCTCACGAAGAAAATGGGGATTCTCAACAGTCATCCCATCGGATAATGTAGCTAATGTCTTGATCCCTAAATCAACTCCAACCGTTTTACCGGTTTTCTGTTTATAACACTGTTCTATTTCAACAAGAACTGATACGAAGTATTGACCAGAACAGTTCCTTGAAACGACCGTAGCCAAATCGCCTAACTCGTCCAGTATCTCATTATACATCCTATGGATCTCGTTGTTGCGGATAACCGTACTGTCCCTTACATATATCTTCTCAACGTCATCGTCGCAGAAGAAGATCTTAAGCTTATGAAGTATGTCTCTAAACATGATTATAGTTTTGTCCAAAAGATATGAAAATTTGAGGATAAAACCAGAAGAAAGCCAAAAAGAACGGGAGGCGGTGGGAGGACGGGGGATGCTCGGAAGGATGGAAGACAGCCCGTTCCCTTGGATTCTATGACTGGTATATCCCCTCTTGTCCGCAAATGTCATTGATATATATGAGGATGGTTGATATAAATGATATATTGTATCTTATTGGAGGTAAGATGTTCCAAGCCTCAACTGAGGCGTATATGACAAGCTCTGAATGTAATGATATGAATTATTGGGCGGTTTCAGGCTACGGTAAAGTAGGCGTATCGGATAAAAGAAATCCTAAAAGAATTAGACTGATACGAGATCTATAATATTAAGGTAGTGGTCGTACCACTACCTATCTAATTATAGGTGGAATCCTATCACCATAATAAAGATAGGTAATTATATGCCTAATCAATTATAGTGATATGCCAAAGGAAGTAGCCGGCGGAAGCCCCGATGGGTAGGCCCGGAGGGATGAAGGGAGGCTTCCCTCCTTTTGGTACTACATCCTCCTCACAAGATATTATGATGGCGCTACAATTATTATATTTACTTTATAGGTATTATTGTAAATGCCAGTCCCAACGGCAACAGATTGGCATCCCTCACAGGCATTGGCTGTTATACAATAACCACTTGTTATAAGATTACCTTGCCAAGTTATACGATTGTTACTTGTAATCTGATTATAAAATTCAGACATGTAAGTGAAATTGATGATCTCCTCAGGATCGGTTATCTCCGTTATAGGAGTAAATTCAGTTGTCCTATCCCCGTATAACTCCGTATCAGCTAAATCACAATGCACACCAGAATCATATAGATACGTAAGAGTCCCTTTTGAAACACCTCCAGTTATGCCTAATAAAACGTTGTGCTCATATTGTTGATCCTTTTGAGCTATCTGTCCACCTATTCTTATAACTTCTATCTTCTTATTGCGATATATATCAAGAGAAGATCCGTTAAAACTATGTTGATATGTATCTCCATCAATATATATATCTACAGGATTAGGACACATGCTCTTGTCTATATTAATACGGTAGTGGATCTTACCGGAAGAAGAAGTCCTGCGCCTAAACATACCCCCTCCTTATCTGAGGGTTAAAATACCACCCCCCCCCCCGAAGTTATCTGTAATATATTGATACATGATTAAATAATTTAAGTTACGTACAAATATAACAAATTAAATGAGATGGAAGGTGATATGGTTGTGAGGAAGTATGAGGGATATTCGGGGAGGATGATATGCGGGACATTATTGGAGAGATGGGAGGATGATATGCGGGACATTATTGGAGAGATGGGAGGGGGATATGCGGGACATTATTGGAGAGATGGGAGGGGGATATGCGGGACGGACCACCTCCCCGAAATCGGCCCGGCCGGGCTGCCGTTTTTGGACCAGCCCCCCCCCAATCCACAAAGGACGGGAAACAAGAACGGTAAACGATCTGCGAGCCGAAAAAAGAATGATTATTTTGTGTTCAACTTGTTGATTGTCAATCATATAAATCAATATTTTAATATATGTTTACATTTGATTAGATTTATTACATATAATCGTCGAATTTTTATTGCAAAATATTTGTTGGACAATAAAACATGTAGTATATTTGCTCCTGTAAGATAACAGCATTAACAAACAAGGCGTACCAGGTGCCATTATAAGTCCTAAAGGTATAGGAAAAGTATATGATAAGTAAAGAGATTAACAAAGTACAGAATGAAGTTAAAAAATCAAACGAAAAGACATTAACAGGTGCAGTAAAAGCTTGGTGCAACCTGTTTAAATCTGGTAAAGAAATAAACGACATACTAAAAGAAAATGATATTAAAGTATCAAAGGAAGTCGTTCCCGCTTTGGTTGCTTTAGCTAAAGACAAAGAAGTAGTAATACAACTTTGCAAAGAAATACTCCCACGAGTAAATAATACGTTTTGCGCATACAAGGAAGTAGAGCGTGAATACTATGATAAAAACGAACATGATAAAAACAAAAAGCTTAAAATGAGTGAAATAGAGGATATAGCAATACTAGGATCGTCTCATAAACGCTTTGGATATAATGAGCCTATAGAGTACGATTTTGGTATATATTACGAAACGTTTAACGGCGCAGACAAACGTATCATAAAGTGTGCCGTACCTATCAAACGGTATACATTTAATCTCATTGCAAAGTGTGTCACTTACTATTTGACACACCCCAAAAATGAAAGATAACAAATAATTAGCCCCTATATCATTTATGTATAGGGGCGTTATGGTAGCACACCTATGCGTTCCCGTCGCGCTACTGATTTAGACTAAATAGGTACGATATTTGATATTTTGATATAAACATATTGCTGGTTGTTAGGGTCTCGAGAGCCAGCAATAGATAGGCCGCCGCTTAGTAATGTGGTTTAGGTACTATCCTAGTCCAGGGTAGTACTATTATCTTTAGGTTTATATCAATCCGGTAAGTACGCTAGGTTAACCTAGTAGGCCGTGTAAAAACACGGGGTATATTGGTGTATATACGCATGTATAGGGCGTATGTCCATGTGTAGTAAGAGTAGCACGCATGGAGTGCATTACGGGGTTATAACCGTACCAATATATCAATGCAATAACATATAGGGTTGCTTAAATACTTGTATGTTATATGTATTAATTAAAATAACAACCCTTACAAGGGTATTTTGTGCGGTTAAATTGACGGACAAAGTGCGCCTTGTCGGTACGTATCACGGGCAACGTATGTGCGTATTAGGTCTCGTTCGTTCGGGGCAAAGGGACAAATCTAAAGGAAATATGGAGAGTGTGGCGTGTCCGGCTGGCTGTATTGATAACGGCGGCCGTGTCGTTACTAGCTTCTAGTTTCTTATTGGTGCCATTAAAAAAGATTAGGTTATGTATGAGAAGAAGTTTGCTAATTTGAATAGGAAACTATCCATTCAAAAAGAAAAGGCTTTAAAGCCTATCAAAAAAGCCCAAATGGAATTTTACGTTGAGCTTACCAAAGAATTACACAAGTCTAATAAATTAGATTGCAGTAGGGAGTCGGATAAGTGCAGGCGGAAACGTGTTAGCTACATGGCAAACAAATTGCGACAATAGATCGTTTGTTTTTATTTGATTTTAAAGTTTGTGCCCTTCAGTAATGTAGTGATATATGACTGAAGGGCTTTTTTGTGCCTATATTTTACAAAATGATAGCATATTCATATGTTTTGCTTACACATAAAAGTGTTGAGGCGGCAAATTTTAAGCCTTGATCGAAAATGTGTAAGTAAAATCATTCATTGCATATCATTTTGTATATATCTATATCCATGCAGGCGGGTATATTGTGCCCTTATGTATGGTTTCATGCGTGAATCAATCCTAAAAGGTATATAATAGGCGGTACTTATTGTATATTTTTTATCTATGTTTGGTCTTATCTTTCTTTAGAGGAAGCTCTAGGGATTGATGTATATTATGTTATTGATACTCAATTAATTATATTATTTGAGTGTAATTTTAAAATCGTGGTTACTTATTGTATATTTTTTATGAGTGTATTTATATATTTGGTGCTTACCTTGTTTTGTGGGTACATGGCGTTTGAGTTGGGGCGGTATGTTATAGCTACGGGCGACGCCCTGCCTATAATCATAGTTTCTTTATTGGTTTTATTATCAATACATTGTATTAGGCAAGTATATAAGGCAATCAAGAACAAGGACCTCGATATCCTAGACTAATCGGGCGTCCCACGTGGAACAATCGGGAGGAAGGTCTCGGGTTTTATGCTGGGAGTTGGTGGGGTTGGTTTGTTTTGCGGGAGGGGACACCTCCAGACAAGGTAAATAAGGTAAATCAAGGTAAATAAGGTAAATCAAGGTAAATAAGGTAAATAAGGTAAATAAGGCAGACAAGGTAAATCAAGGTAAATAAGGCAGACAAGGTAAATCAAGGAAAGCCAAGAGAATCGAGGGAAAATCAAGTAGCCCATGTGAAACATGGAATCCAAGAATCCCAAATGAGATAAGGGGAATAAGTGGGATAAGGATAACCTCCAAACAATGGTACTCTCCAATATAGATAGGGATCTTATGGGTATGGAGGTATGTCTATGTATGGGTGTGTGTTTCTTTGGGTGATGGAGGGAGTGTAGGAAACCAAGGGAAACGGGCGGCGGCGATGGCGTGGGGTCGGCCCCGCTGGTCGTCCGTTCCTGTTCCCCTTTGGCGTTAGTGTAATATTAAAAATCTGATAGTGATATGACGAAAGAAGAAGCAAGAAACGTATTTGGCGGTAGTATAGTAAATAATCTGCTGTCGCTAGGGGCTGAGCCTACCAACGTGGTAAGGCAAGACGGGTTGATAGAATGGAAAAGTGATGGATATATAGAGGTAGGAGGCGTACAGGTATGGGCTTACTATTACTTTGAGGATGGCGAGGATGTTGATAGATGTGATTGGGCGGATCATATGGAGATAGAGATAGAGGCATGTGTGTAGGTGACAAGAAGTGCAAGAGAGTAAAAATATATGTAGGCAGACCGTTGAGGGATACGCCTAAAACCTATAAACGAATAGGCGGATTTGTAGCAAAAGAACTATCCAACGCTTATAACAGCGGTTGTGTTTCCATCTATGAAGCAAAGGATAAAACGCTCAGATATTCGGTTTATCGAGACGGTTGTTTTTATCCTTATTACGGGAAATTAGAGGTGGCAGAATAATACCAAGGGGAACGGGCGGCGGTGTCACGGCATGGCAGGCTACGGGTGTCGACCGCCGTTCTTTTCTTTGGCGTGGTAATAATTAAATACTAATATTATATGGACGAGATTGTAAAATTACAAGATGAAGCGCTGCTTTATCTACGGGATAATATTACGAGAGAAGAGGCGTATTATATCCTTACGACTGATAAGGAAATGATAGAGATTCTTATATCAGATAAGAAGGACGGAAGCAAACGTATCAAGATTCTTGATGCGGAATATACTATAGAGAAGGATGATATGTTATTTCTATTCGATACTGATGGGGTGATAGATGAGTGTCTTTTGGTTGCCAGCTACATAGGTGTAAATATGTATTTCCGTCGGCAAGATATTCGGGATATACTATCCAAGAAATTGGAGGTCATGGAATACCGGTATATAAAGATCCAGGTCGATAATATACCGGTAGTAGAGAAACGTCGTGTTATTCTGGATCTAACCGGGCATAGGTTGGATCGTAATGACCGTGATAAGATAGATTTTATGTTTATTTATTATATGGCAAGATTATGCGAGTAAGAAGGACGGTAAAAGAGAAAGATGTTATAAAGATATGGGTATTCGGGTACGATCGGAAGCTTATTAAATCGGCGACGGATTCTGGGTTTAGAAGCATGTCGGCGGTATTATCTTACGCCAATTGTATGGCAGGAGATAAGCCTGTAGATCATATTAGGGTCTCGAATGAGAATCGTGGCTGGTGTGGATCGTATACTATATATGGTAGGGAGATAGATTAGTTTAATAGTGAACAACAAAGGAGGTGCGTATGAATAATATTATAACAAACGCTAATGGTGTAAAAGTAAAAGTAAGGGTGTATGATTTTGGTGATAAAACGGCTGATAGATATACTATCGTGTGTGTAAGCGGTAAGAGTAATAATCATAATAATGCCCTATATTATCCGATATTTAGTTGTAGCTCGAACCCGTTCCATCCTCAAGGAATAGCGATGTATGTAGGGGATTATTACCCGTGGAAGAGAAAAACATACAATTTTGGTAAAAGGGTTAGGGATTTAGCATCCTTGCCAGAAGAAGTGATTAAGTACATAAAAATAATAACAACATGAACGAAATAGTTTACAACAATTGCGATTTGGTTGCTTTCGAGCAGAATGGAGAAGTGGTAGTAGCCGTAACATTCTACAGGTATTACAAGAAGAAAGCTAAGGGCGAGGTTAATTATAGATGGAGAACCAGATGCCCGGAGTTGGTGGATAAGATCGTAAAACACCGTACCAAGGTATTTACCGGTCAACTTATCCAGTTAGCGAAAGCGTATGGGGGAGAAAAAGGTTATAAAATATCAAAAGGAGGAGGAAGGAGTATGTCAAAATACGATAGAGACGCTATAGAGATATATATACTGGATCATATAGATACAGATAATTATGGTAAGCAGTTTAAATATGATAGGGAATATCTATCTTTTATGCTTAACGTGTTCAAGGATGAGTATAAAGAACATATCAAAAGGGATGGGATTAAGAAAGCTTTTGAGGATTACATAATGAGCGTTCCATCCATATTTAGGATTCATATAGCGGATTGCGACATTAGATATTTATTACGTTCATGGGGCGTGGAGTTCGATGAGGATGATGATGAGATATACATCTTGTACAAGAGGATCATAAGAGAGGTCTTTTTTAAGATGTGTGAGGATATGAAAGTTTGTTAATGTTGAACCAAGCCTTGGCGGGGCGAAAGGAATACCATGATCGTACGTGTGCGGATATGGTCCGGGGTCGGTTCCCGGCGCCTTGGCATAATTTAAATATAAATGATATGGGAGATAATATTTTAAGAAAAGCGGCTGAGGAGTTAAAGAAGGCCGGTTGCAGGGTTTTCGCATGGCAGGATGATACTTATAATAGAGGTTGGAGTAAGGGTGATTATATGATGTTGTATTACGCCTTCCCTGATTCACCCAACATCGGGTATCTGAGTCATGGGGAATATGGGATGAGCGTAGCGTATAGTAGAGCTTATATACCGAGCTGTGGAAGTGGATCGGGGTGTCGTGTCAAGGAGGAAGCTACGTTTGACCTTGAGGCGGCGTTAGACGTGCTGAACGGGCCGTTACCTAGGTGGTGTAGGTCTTATGGGGTTTATCCAAAGCAGTACGATAATATTGATAAATGGTATAATAGCGATAATTATAACAAAAAATTATTTAAGGAGATTTGATATGGAGGTAAAAGATTGGGAAAATCTGGTTTTGAATACAGAAGTAGGATCACATTGTTTTGTTACGCTGATTGATAATAATGACATCAGTAGAGGTTACGCGCAGATCAGACGCGCGGAACATTTCGGGTATAACATCTGCTTCACTCGGTTATATGGGAATAAGTTTTATTTCGAAAAAATAGAGGAAGGACGTACGCAACAATACATCAATAGGAGAAAATAATATGGTGATAGAATTTGATTTTGAGATATACAAAAACGGAGATTACGATAAGGTGTATCTCCGCAACGGGAAAGAGCCAAGAGTATTATGTGATAATGGGAAGGGAGATCGCCCTATAGTCGTGATGGTTGAGGATGATAACGCGAATGATTATATTGTTCTTCGTTATAACGAAACCGGCAGGAGGAATATCAATGGTAAATCGAGTCTTGATCTCATGTTATCTGTAAAAGAACGGGAGCCAGAGTTGTGGGTTGTTGTTATATCTTACATAGATAATAAGGATAAGAGGCAAAAGATGGTCTTGCCTAATTTTTTCTCAAGGAATATAGGAGGAAATATATATATTCAAGGAAGCTCTAAATCGAATGTATCATATTATGTTGGTAGGTTAGAAGAAGATGGGTGCTTCGATGAGCTGTGCGAGAAGATAAGGGTAAAAAGAGATCGTATTTATAACATGGAAATAATATCACTATCAGATGACAAGGCGACAGTTTAATCAGTTGATAAATGAGCTAGACGGCAAAAGCCCGTTTATCGTATTACATAGGGATGCCGTTGCGCCTAAATACGTGGGCGTGGAGGTGTCGAAGGATGGGATGGTATACAGATATGCGATAATAGGGATAAACGATGAGTATAAGGCTAAAAAAGCCCTTATTTCGAAAATATTAGGCATAGCTAGTTACCTAAATGGCAATAAGCCCTTAAAAAAGGGTTAATTAGATGTATTTATGGCCTGCGGCATCATATACGATATAATGCCATAAATGACGTTGTATAGAGGATATGTATGATAATATGATAGATAACGCATTCGTGTCTTGATATCATAATATTATGCCATTATATCCTCTTTTTGTATAAAAAAGATAACAAATGATACAAACATCTTGAATATGGATGAAATTAAGATAGGAGCTGAAATTGTATTTAATATAACCGGCAACCATAATATAGGATATGCCAAAGGGGAAAAGTATATCGGGACGGTGTTAAGCAAGGATCACCGATCACGTCTTTATGTACGGACAATAGGAATGCCTAGGGCTTGTATTGATGAGCGGGATGTAGAGTGGGTTATTGATCCAGATGGGGATTTTGATATGGATGAGGCGATCCCGAATCCTGTGGCAAGGGAGTTGTATAAGTTGATGGGTAGGTACGTTTATACGTTCGGTAGGTCTCATGAAAGTATCAACAGATATATCGTGTATGAGTGTATGATGATGGACAGGGATTTAAGATATAATGTTATGTATGCGTTGCATAATCATGGATTTGAGATACGGCATATTGATAGTTATTCTTGGTGGATGACTAATGAGAGGCTGATGTCCGAGGTAACATACACGGAGGGGGATATTCATATAATCGTTCATGAGTGTATGGAGGATTATGTGGATAATGTGAAATTCGGGGAGGAGTTTTATAAAAACAAGTAAACATGATAAGATGCTTACTTGTGATGGCGATGATAATATTAACACCGCCAAAAGGGAACGGAGGCATGCCCCTCGCCCCGAAGCCGGCCGTGATCGAGACACGGGTATGGGATAAGCTGGCGACCGCCCTGTCTTTCGTGGAGTCGAGGAATGACGATCGGGCGCACAACGCCACTTCAGGGGCGTTAGGGAGGTGGCAGATGAAAAAGGTGTATGTAGATGAGGTTAATAGGATATTGTGTCTTAAACGGGAGAAAAAGCGGTATAGATACGATGATAGAACAAATCCTATCAAGGCTAGGGAAATGTTCGAGATATATCAATCTCATCATAATCCGAACAAGGATATAGATCGGGCTATAAGATTGCATAGGGGACTACATTCTACTAAATATGTTAAAGAGGTTAAGCGTAAATTGAGAGAATAAAAAGAATATAGGAGGATAAAGACATGGACGAGAATAAAGTGATACGGCCGATGGATTTTGTTCGGCTTACAAATATTGACGAATTAAATGTGATTAAGGACACTAAAAACCATATAGGGCTGGTGAAGGAGGTCAGTCGGGACGGGAGAATGAGTATAATATGGATAGGTGAAACTTCCAGCCAGTTGGCGTGGTTCAAATCGAGCGAGTTGGAGGTGGTGGATAACCTTGTGAGCATCCATAAGCGCATTCATCTGGCTTATGATCATGCTTGTCATTATTGGGGTCTTTTGCTTATACTAAAGATCATTTCATGAAAATCAGGATAACGTATAACAATGTAATACAAAGGGGTTAGAGATTATGAAGGACGTAGAAAGAGTAAATGCATTAAATAAAATGCTATTAAATGCGAACGTAGTAGCTTATGGAGCTATGGTTGATTTGATCAAGAGAACAGGGAGACTTGATCTTGATATGAGTAGCGTAGGTCATATAGATGATTTTCCGGCTGAAATAAGGATCTTTACCGATAACGGGTTGATTTGTTTATCTATAACATCCGTGTATTTATCGGGGGAAGATAATTTGATGGTTGATGGATATGATGAAAACAATGATAAAGTTGATGGGGTGAATGTTTATTACGACCAGATAGACGAGGTAGTATATCTGGTTAAAATCATATTAGAAGAAATGGAGGGAAAAGATCATGGGAAAGCAGTTAAAACAGATATAGAATATAAGGAAATATTAGAAAAATCACTATCAGCAATCCAATATCTAAGAATACATGGATTCTCGACGTACATGGAATCGGAGGGAATTGTTAATAGGATAATGATGTTTAAGGATAAGAATGAGATGAGGGATCGAAGGATTAAATCAATTCTATAGTGGTTGATCATAATGGTAGAGAGATATAAGTACAAGTGTATTGATGCTTATGAGGAGCCGGAGAATCCAATGGAATGGTTGCCGTGTCCACGATGCGGCCTCCAGCCTTTGGTCTGGGAGTTCGATAACGGGAGGGTTACGGCGTGGGGCTGTTGTTTGTTATCGAGTGGTGGGCAGTCCAGAGCCTCAAATACGGTAACATCCAATAGTCCCCACGCTTCTTTTATTTAGAAACCACCGAACGAAGGGGACAGGGAGGGCAAAAACAAACACACAATGAAAAAAGCATTCTTATTTATCAGTACGGCATTCTTGTTATCAAGTTGCGCAGCGGTAAAGTCTCCGGTAACAGGTTATGTCTATCAAGAGACTCAATCACCTTATAATATATAAAGGGGATCTAAGCAAAAGAAGATTGAAAGATAAGAAATTGTTTTGAGAAAGGTAAACAATCTCAAAACAATAAATAAGGTTTAGAAAGGTTCATAGAATGTAGTAAGATCAAAAATGTGAACTTCTTCAAGATCAAAAAAAAGAAAAGATTTAATAACATTTAAAAATATAGAAATCAAATGAGTTTAAAAAGAAGTATGCTCAAAACATTAGCAATGTTAGCTATGGGAAGTACGATGACTGCCGATAAAAATATTTATTCTAATCAGAGATTGTCAAATGAAGGGATGAGATTCAATCCTGATTATCGACGCCCATCGACTTCTAGAGAGTTGAAAGAATTCACGATTAAAGGACAAAAGATCTGTGCATACTCAAGAAAAGATGCAATCAAAAGACTTAAAGCAAGAGGGGAATTATGAAACAGACAGTAGAAGTAGCGATTGAATACGCAGGATCGGTTATTAGTTCGTTTGGAACAAATGGAGTACCGAACGGCATTTCTGCCATTAAAGAGATGATTGCTTCTGGTTTTAAATCCGGTGCCGAATGGCGGTCAAAGCAATCACCGTGGATAAAAGTAAGCGATGGGCTACCGGATGTAGATGATTATTATCTTGTCACTGATGGAGAAAGTATTTCCATGGCTTACTTCTTTAAAGGCTGGGGCAAATTTGCCAAGTATCATAAATATCCGCATCCATTTTACGATGACGGGGTAGTTAAATTATATATGCCAATACCTCCGATCTCTTTAGCACTTGAAGGAGATAGAGGGATATTAAACATAGGTGAATTTAAGAGAAAGGAGATTGATTATGAGCAGAAGTAAGGAATATAAAGCGATAAAGAATTATATCCATAATGAGCTTGGGCTTACGAAGGAAGATATAATCAATGCAATTAGACCTGATATAAGAAAATATGTTGAGAAGTGTATATGTAATACTTACGGGAATGATAATAATATAGAGCATATGATTAAGCTTATGGTAGATAATGAGCTTAAAAATAGAGATTTTAATGTCATTCCAAGAACAGTAGAGAAAGTATTAAAAGATAAGATGTTAAACGATATAGAGATTATTATAAGAAACAAGAATATAAATGATTGAGGATATGAAAGATGAGGATATTTTAGATAAGGCAAGAATGGAGGGCATGAATCAAGGGATATGGCTGGCGGTTCAGGAGCTAGCCCACGACGGGCGATGGACGCAAGCCGCGGAGGAGCTGATATCTTCTTGTGGATTGACCGAGGATGAATGTAGGAAGCTGCAAGAAGAAAGCGAATCATTCAATGATGAGATGATTAAGTTTATTGACAATATGTTTGGACGTGAGAATATGATAAGTGAAGGCAGTACTATAAGTGAAAACGATACTATATGTATAAATATTAAGTATCATAAAATAGGGGAAGTCTTTAACTATAAAGTTGGTATGTCTGAAATGACATTATTTAAATATAATACCGGCATGGAGAAAATAGAATTGGAGGTAATAGAGATTGATGATAGCAGTTGTGATGGATGTGTATTTAATAACAGGGGTTATTACTGCATGTATTCTTGTTGTTGCAATATAGATAGGGAAGACAATACAGATGTCATATACAAAGAAGTAAAAAGATCATGAGTTTAATAGATAAATTAGAGGATTTGGTGGTCAAGGTAGACACCGAATACCAAGAGAAGATGGAGGCGGTGATCCGGGAGATAGTTCCGGGGATGCCGGAAGGGAACGTGCGCCATGCCGCCGAGTGTATGTGTACGGACAGGATGGGGAGCATGATGGATATCGATATTTATATATTAAAGGAAGAGGATAGACCTTACAAATGCCATTATCTAAAGGATCTGCTGAAAGATAGGGTAGCTAGAATAAATAAGATGCATGAGGATAAAAGTTATACATATGATATAGATGATAATTATTGGTGCGCTACATGTGGTTCCCATTCTCATAAAGAAGATTCCAAGACAGGGTATTGTTGGCATTGCGATACAGATAGTTGGGTTAAAGAGGATGGGGCGGATGTAGGGATATAAAAATAGGCGATTATATAATATTCATATTTACTAGATATGGGAGAGAAGAAGATAAAAATGTGCCAAAAAAAGACAAGTCTATTAAAAAAGTGCTTGAGGAGATAGAGAATAAGGCTATTGAATCTCGATATACGAATATGTATGATTGGCAGCGCAGGGAGCTTTCAAAAGAGGATTTGTTTGAGTATGCTGAGGAGATGAAGAAATGTCTTGATAAGATATTTGATTTGACGATTGATGAAAGATTAAAGTAATAACTTAAAATATAACAATATGAAAATTCAAGTAGAGTTAAATTTAGAAGATGTATTTGAGGAAGCTATGTACGACGAAGCGACGTTGAAAGAGGAGTTTACCAGCTCGGTCAGGTTAGCTGTAGTACGTGAACTTAAAGAAAAGTTCAAGAATGAGTTGATGAGGGAAATATCCAATCCGATATCAGAGAAAATTGAGGATATAGCGAGGGAATCAATAAGTGATCTCATCGAGAACGCCAGCGAGAAGAAATATAGATTCAGGCTAGATTATATGGATGATGAGTTGACGGTGGATGAGTTTATAAGAGGTAGGATGAAGAAAGTTGTAGACGGAGGTATTGGGACAATGATAGAATCAAGAGCTAAATCTTTTGTTGATGAGTTAAGGAAGAGGTATGATATGGCGTTCGCTACCTTTATCGTGGATAATATGAGAAAACAAAATATGTTGAAGGAAGATAAGATAGCTGAGCTGTTAAAGGATAATCCAAATGAGAAGTAGGGAAGATGCCAAAGGAAGGCGGCGATCGGTGCTCATGACGCCGCCAGTGCCGAAAAAGGTCGAGGTATTATCCCCGGCATGGTATAGGGCGGCGGTGGAGTTTCAAAGCATGCAGGAGCGGGAGCGACTAGCTTTTTGCTCGTGGTGCTGTTGTCATGGAGGGTGTAATTTGTGTGCGGATATAAGTAAATACAATATAAAAGGGCTTAAGATATATGGAGGATAAAGTGATTATACACCTAAAGGATATGGTATTCGTGCCGATGATTATCGGGAGATAACTAGGGTGGATAAATATTGTGTTGAGTTTATCAAGGAGTAAAATATGGTTGATAAAACAAAAGAATAATATTGACTATTAATAATATTTATTTAATTTAATTCAAAAACAAAATGTCTACTTTTGTAGACACATAAAAATTACACATATGAAAAAGAGTGAGTTTGTAAAGGAATTGGAGAAGATCATCGATATGGTTAAGATCGAAGATGACGGTTTCGAGTATGGTGGTAAAGTCATCTTCTATAAAGAAGATGATGATAACTATGAAATCACGGTAAAGAACATTGAGATGGATCTTATGGTAGAAGCCGGTGCTATGACTAGTATGGATGATAGGGCTTTTGACTGCCTTATGAGTGAGGTTTATAAACAAAAGTTTACAAAGGATATAACGATGTCGGAGGATGAGGATGATGAAGACAATTGATAAGATGACCGATCAGGAGATATATAATCTTACTGACGAACAGGTAGAGAAATTGATCGTAACAAGATGTGCGGAGGAAGGTGTCAGGTTTATAGATGAGCCTCCAGTCATGAAGACGTATGGCTATAAATCTATTTCTCCATCTCATTTCTTCTACTATTTGGAGGGCTTGAATATAGCCGTTCTTGATCAGAATGATGCTATTAAGATAGCTAAGTTATTAAGTGAATTTGATCTATACAGGACTAGATATGATTTCACCATATCCAATGAGGAGCTATGCAGTAGATTGGATATAATCAATATCAGGCATGTTCCGATGTTTGACACGAAAGATAAGGAAGCTTATAAGTCTGTCAAGGATAAGAACAACGAGATCGAGGAGGAGTATAAAGATCAGGTAAACGAATACAAAGAGAATGTAAAAAAGATGGGTGAAATCCGTGCCGAGATATGGCCAAAAGTAATCGATGTAAGGCGCAAGATTGATCACATGAATCATCTTAAAGTTCTTTTCGTAAAGGAATATCTTCCGTTGGTGGATCACGACACGGACAAGGCTATGATATTTTTCAAGAAGGCTTATGATGTGGATGATGATACGGAGAGATATATTCGTGAAGGAATAAAAGATTATCCTTTGTTTAATAATAATATAGATTAAAATGCACAATTGGTTTAAATGTACGGTTTCTTACGAGGCCGATGCCGAGAACGGCATGAAGAAGAAGGTAAAGGAAGAGTATTTAGTAGATGCCCTTTCTTATACCGAATGTGAGGCTAGAATCATAGAGGAAGTGAGACCATTCATCTCCGGTGAGTTTAGCGTTGATATCAAACGATTCAGGATAGCGGAATTGTTTGCCATGGATGGAGACCGGTTCTATAAGGTCACGGCTGATTATATTACGGTAGACGGGAAATCGGGTAATGAGAAACGCAAGGCGTTTAACTACATCGTTCAGGCCAATGACCTTGATCATGCCAAGAAGAACTTCGAGGAGGGCATGAAAGGGACTATATCAGACTTCGTGGTAACCTGTATTAAGGAGGAGAAGAAGTTGATGGATTTCTATGAGTTTGACGGTAAGATCAGGAACCCGGAGAAGCATGAGGATAGTAAGCAACAAGGCTAGCTACGAAACCATGTCATCCGTCGCCGAGAAGTTGATGGAAATAAGTAAGATGGAGGGTACGATTTATCGTATCCTCACATTATCTAATAAGACTTATCTGGCTTCCAAGTTAGGGTATAGTAGGTCCGGATTCTATAAAAAAATACAGAACAGGAATTTTAATATCCGGGAACTAGCTCAGATATTCGATACGATCATCAACTTCAAGGATCAAGATTGGACTGAGGGTAAGATTAATAGGCTTAAGAGGTATAGGGCTATGAGCCTTATGGAGTTCAACAAAAGTTATAAAAAGAAAAAGGCATGAGAGGTAGGATGTTACCGTGTGAGAGATGTGGGAGGATGGTAACCATAAGGAGTAAGGGGTTGTGTCCCGCGTGCAGAGCCAAGGAGCTACCGCCAAAGGAAAGGGCGGCGATACGGGTGAAGGCCAAGCCAAAGGGGAAGAGCCTAGCCGTTTTCTTTGGCGCCCACGTAGCTAAGTTAAGTATGATAAGAAGATCTGCTACCGGCGCATATATACCATGTCCTGGGGTAAGCAACATATGCCACTTATACCCTAAACGGAAATATAAATCGGTCGCCGAGGATAACGATAACATTATTTACTTGACGGCTGATGAGCATACAAGATTCGATTATCTATTAGATACGATGGATTTCAGCCGGCTCTTGGACGAGTTTGGCAACGTATGGCTGTTGGCAGCCAGACGGATGAGGGATCTCGCACCTAAAGTCGAGGAGGATGGTAAATTAAAAACCAGATTATTATCATGGATAGAAGAAAACAAAAATTACTTTTAGCTCTTGGATACGAGGCTATAAGTGATACGATATATAAGAAAGGAATGGATATGGAAGTCATAAGCGATCAAGAATCGTTTGATGATATGAGAGTTCGTTTATCCAAAAAACATCATGTGGTTATCACGGATGATGGTGTTGTAATAGAGTTTGTTCATAATAAGTCAATGGACGAGAATGCGCCATCATATTATTGGCGATCATCATTACCAATATTAAGATCATATCATACAGATCCTAAATTTACCGCTTTCTTTGGCATATTAGATGTTTTGTCAACGATCCAAAAGAAAGATATGGATGAGGAGGAAAAGTCTGTTGAAGAGCCTAAAGAGGAAATGGAAGTTGAGTATGATCTGGAGACCGAACAGCAGTATTATGCCGCTGAATGGATAAGGGATATCCCGACACCGGTGTTATATAGAATGACTGTTGCCGGCAAGCGCGTGTATTATGAGATGGATGTTGATGGGTATCCTATCATATACGATGGAGCCACTAACAATATCGCCAATGGGTATTGTGATACGTCCGGAGCCTTGGAGAAATGGAAGAATGAGATGAGACTCAAGGGCAAGGACCCTGATGAGTACGCTAACTATAGGGCTGACTTAGGTACTATCATGCATTATCTATTTGGGTTGTATCTGACCGGGGTTAACATAAAGCTGATCCCGACATGGATCAGGAAGGTGGTCAAGGAAGCCAAGCTAAGAATAGACAAGTATAGGATGGAGCGGATATTAGTGGATAACATTGATGAGCTAATAGAGGATCTAATATCATTTGCCATATTCTGCAAGGAAAGACATGTAAAACCTGTATTGATCGAGAAGATGTTGAGGTCAAGCAGGTTAAAGGTAGCTTCTTCGGTGGACGCAGTGGTGGAAATGGATAGCGAGCCGGAGATGGTGGAGATAGAGGTCGAGACAGGAGAGTTCTATAAGACGGGAGCCAAGAAAGGTCAGCCTAAGACGGAGAAAAAGAAGATAAAGAGATGCAGGAGGATATTCGCTATATTGGACTTCAAATCAAACAGGAAAGGCAATTTCTATGACGAGTACGCTTTCCAGCTTGAGCTATATAGAAGAATGATACTGGAGAACTACGGAAAGATATTGGAGATAGAGGAGATATATAACTTCGCTCCGGGTGATCCTACCGCTAAGACAAGTCAATATAAGTTGAAGAGACAAACCGATAATCCTATACTTAATATGGCTACGGTTGTATATCTTCAAGGTAAGTATAAGTTTGAGAAAACCAATTATACGGTTACGTCAAGGATCGGATCTTTAGATATAGAGGGTGATTTTGAGTTGAATGGTTTGATAAGAAAAGAGTCGCTGAGAGATTATATATATAGAGTGATGAGTGAGAGGAGAGGATAATGGAATTCAGGGAGTTTGACAAGAGCGTACATCGGTATGAGTTGGATCATAGCAAGCCAAGGAGGAAGATGACGTGCCCGCAATGCGGCAAGGATAAGTGTTTTACGCCGTACGTGGACGTAACCACCGGTCAGATCGTTGGAGAGCAGTTTGGGGTGTGTGATCATAAAAATAAATGTGGTTACTTTAAATATCCAACAGGGAGCGAACTTGGGAACAATGATCTTTTTACCGATTCAAACAAAGTATTAAGGAGGTATAGGCCTCCCGTAGACCCGGATATAGCCAACTGCATTCCGGTAAGCAAGATGTTTGAGACGCTTAATCCTTTCGAGACATCTGATCTTCAGGATTATCTATCCAATATATTCGGATCATATCATACCAATAGAGCGTTCAGCTTATATAAGATCGGGATGATGAGATTCGGGGATTGGGGTAAATGCTGCGTGTTCTGGCAACTTGATAAAAGTTGGGTGATAAGGACCGGGAAGATAATGGATTACGGACCAGATGGTAAGAGGGTAAAGGTTCCCATGGATCATGTATGCTGGGTTCACATCCTCGACGGTCAAGATTATTTATTAAGGCAATGCCTGTTCGGTGAGTTTCTTATCAACTTCTATCCTAAGGAAGCCCCGGTATATATAGTTGAGTCGGAGAAGACGGCGGTCATCTGTAATATCGTATATCCAGATAGGCTTTTCATGGCATGCGGAGGTATCCATATGTTGAAAAGGGAGATGATAGAGGCATTGGGACGTAGGAGAATAATCCTATATCCTGACAAAGGATCGGCGTTTAACGAGTGGAAGAAGAAGGTGGATAGGGATATGAGGGGGATGAATATCGAGATAAGTGATTTTCTTGAATCAAAGCCCAATATAAATGAGGGAATGGATATAGCTGATTATTTTATCATTAAACAAAACAATAATAACAATGGCAAAAGTAGTTGATAATTACAAGGGATTCAAGGTGCTTGAAATAACAAGACAGGAGATGATGGATAAGTTTACCAGATATGGGTGCTTAGGTATTTGCGATATGTGTAACAGACCTACGTCCGTGGGCTATTACGTGGCGGTAATCAATCAATGGATATGCAAGGACTGTTACGATGATTTTATTAAATCAATTAACAGGTATGAGGAGGATATGGAAATAGAAAGCAGGAATTTCAATAGATATTGCAGCTTATTTAATGTTGAAATAAAGGAAACAGAATTTTAGCTCAAAAAGCTATGTTAAACGGATCCGTATGCCCGTACTGCAAGATCCCATCCACTATGATAAATACGGTAGAGGGGAAGCAAGTTGGGTGCGAGAAGTGTGGGGCTTGGATGAGATCCGATCCTTTCGGGAAGCCGATGGGGAGGCTGGCTAAGCCGGATCTTCTTAGGAGTATGGATATGGTAATGACTGAGATTAATATATTTGCGTATAGGACAAAACGGGATGTGCAGGATATTTACAAAAGCCTATCTGGTGAATTGGATATACCAATAGAACATGTATCCCCATATAAGATGTCTTTGCCATCACTACTTAATACCATGAGATATATTGAAAAGTATGGCGATAATCATATACGGATATATGATAGAACCATGGTAAAGAAGGCTTGCCCTAGGCACGGAGCGGTGGCGATCGGGAGCAACGCCTGCCACGGATGTCCGGAGTTTATGTTCCATGTGGTAAACGGCACGACCGATACGGTGGTGTGTGATATGGATATGAGTTATGGAGACTATATAAAGGAAGATAAATAAATTTGATAGATAATATTAATTGTATAAAAGATGAAAGTAATTTTTATTCATAAGCCTACTGGATATTATGTAGGAGGATCAGTATTTAACAAGACATGTGGTTTTTACAAATGTAGGGATAAGATGATAGAAAAAGGCATAAGCGAGGATAAGGCTAATATGCTGATTGATATAATAGGTCCACACGTATGTGTGTGGGAGATAAAGGATGGAGACGATCCTTATGAGAGCATGAGAGATAGACTCGGGGATAAAGCCTCGTATCTGGATGGAGAGGATATTATCGTAGAGAATTATGATTATGATGAGGAGGACGAAGAGGATGGGGAAATCGACTGAATATTATAGGACACATCCGGAAGCCAGAAAGAAGAAGGCTGAGACGGACAAGAAGATTAATGCTCGTCCCGAGCAGAAAGCCAAGAGACGGGAGTTGGGTCGTAAGAATTACAAGACCGATAAGCTGAAGGGTAAGGCTTATCGGAAGGGGAAGGATCTATGCCATACGGCTAAGGGATTAAGATATAAATCAAGATCAGCTAACAGAGGATCTAAATCCGATACGGATGGCGATAGAAACGCACGAGGATGAACGATAATAGGATATGGAAGACGTCCAAGGAAATTATCATGGACGCCTATGAGAGGATAATGAAATATCAGTCGGGAGAACTTCTCCCGGCTCGTACTGGATACCCTTATCTAGACAAAGCTTTGCTGGGGGGATTTTACCCTCAACATGCGATAGCCATAGGAGCTAGACCAGGGGTTGGAAAATCCTATTTGGCGCAAAAGATCATGAACAATGTGATGAATGTCAACATCAATCCACAAGCAGATGATTATGTATGGTTAAGATGTGAGTTCGAGATGAATCCGGAAGACTTGGTATTACGTTCACTATCAAAAAAAATGAACAAAGACATAGAAGATATCCTCCTTCGTAAAATGAATGAAGAGGAGATGCTAGAAATGCAAAAATGTCTTAAACAAGAAAATTCAAACAGAATAACGTATATACCCATACCTACAACAGTTGATGAGCTTAAAGATTTTCTATGGAATGTATATATGCCGGCGAATAAGGATAAGAAAATTGTATTTGTATCCATAGACCATACAGCTCTTATACAAGGTTCGGGTGATGCCAAGAGGAATATAGATAGTTTGATGAATATGTGTAATATAGCCAAAAGAACGTTCCCAAACATCTTCTTCCTTATCGTATCGCAACTCAATCGAGAGATAGAAGGCAGGCGTGATCCGAAGGATCATATGCCAAGGCAGTCTGATTTCTATCAGTCTGACTCATTGGGGCAGCTATGTACGGCTATGGTAGTGTTGAATATCCCAAGGAGATACGGGTACTCCTCATACATGCAATTTCCGCAAGGATGGTATCCTAATCTGGAACGTTTCAAGAGCGAGTCAAGACGATCCTTCCGTGTGGATGGATTATTGTTCCATCATATCGTAAAGGTCCGTCAAAGATCATTGGAGGAGATTGACGCTATACATGTAGATATCATGAAAGGATATGAGCGATATTATCCTGATGGAGGGGTGGTGCGCCAAGAAAGACCGGGAGGCTCGGATGCCCCTGTGGGTAGCGGCAAGCCGGACACGACCGTAGTGACGCTTCCGCCCCCACCTCCCGGTGTTCTATTGGAGCAACAATATATACCGCCCAGTGATGATTTCAATGTAGTACATGACGAAACACCTTATTGACATGAGATTGAGACATAATTACTTGCTTGTAGTGATAAAGGTGCTGGAAATGTTCTTGAAGACCGTATTGTCGGTTGAGGATAAGATGGGGATAAAGGAAATTATATCCTCGTTAAAGGAAATGGCTAAATACAGCATCAGATATATCATAAATCGGGAACGGGAAAAGGAGATCATGAGTATCTGTGATGAGGTATCCAATAAAGTACAGGAGTATAAAAGGATAAATGACAACTCAATGATATTGGAATTGGAGAACCTAAAAAGGGAAGTTGTGGCGGTGGAGGATCTTCTTAGCTCATACAAGGGGGTTCTTGACGCCGAACTGGTGATAGCCGAGGATGATATCAGAATCATACGGGACAAGATCGCTATAAGCCTGAGGGAGGACGGAACATGTAAGAGCATGACTGATGCTGATAAAAGGGCTAGGGTGGACGTAAGATACGAGAGGGCGTTAGAGGATTATCGAATCCTTCTAAGATGCGCCAATACGGTTAGGGCTAAGATGTCGGTTGTAGGGCATCTTAACCAATCTATAAATCAATCTATATCAGTTGGTAGAGTTGGTATGGCTAATGAATCTTATACGGTAAAACAGTATGAAAAAGGGAAAGAGATTATCGAAAGCAGACGCCCTTAGGGTGTTGAGAAGGGCTTACAATCTAATAAAGAATGATAATTATGCATTTATGTGCATAGCAATAGAAAAGGCAGCGGTTGAATTATCACTTGCTGAAAGATCATGTGTGGCGTGTTATCTTATACCAGAACTGAAGATGTTCAAACCTGTAAACAGAAAAAATGGAGATTTTTGGTTTCATTCATCAAAGAAAAACATAAGGTTACATATAATAGATACGCTAATAGATATATATAACGGAAATGATCATCCCGATATAGTCGAGAGGGTAGCCAGAAAGATAAGGTCAATATTTTAACTCATTAGTTTATGTATATAAATTTTGAACAGATGATGACATCAGGATTAACGATGTCTGATGTCGGGTATCTTTTGATGATCCGGCAGAAAGAGGAGATGGCTAGCGTCATTCCAAAGGAGAAAATAGATAGTTATAAAGCATCTGGTTATATTGAGCTTCAGAAGAATGGGAAGTGGAAGATAACGCCAAGGGGAGGGTCGCTGCTGATGCTGATAGAGACACCCGGCCTGACACCGGAGGTCGAGGGGATCCGGGACCGTATCGTTGGGGTATATAACGATATGGGTAAGGATACGGGAGCTGTCAAGGAGGTGGAGAAAAGGCTTATCTGGTTCGTGGCTAACACGAATTTCAAGGAAGAGCCTATAGTAAGGGCCGTGATATCCCATATAGACCTCAAGCGTGAATATACGATGAGGTTAGATAACTTGATATGGAAGCCGTCAAATGTCTATAGCGTACATATGAGCTTATCGGAATCAACGTTATTCGATACGATCATAAAAATGTATGGCATGACATCCGATCTATATCTTAGGGAGAATAAGAACAAGGAGCTGGAATGGTTGTTCGCCATAAGCCGGTTGCCGAATCCTCCTAAGAAGATGGATAAGGAATATACTATTACTGGAGATGTTAAGATGGATATCGAAAGGATATCAGATATAAAAAAAGAATTAGGTAGAAGATTAAAAATGTCGATTTAGATTATGGAAAAGGATAAATTATTGAGAATGATAAAAGAAGTGATATTCGAAAAGGTAGGTGAATTTAATGGGTTTAATCGTCCTGAATCGATAACCAATAATGATGAGTTGGGTGCGGATATGACCATGGATTCCATTGATTTCGTGGAAGTCGTAATGGAAATAGAGAAGAGAACTGGTAGATGTATACCTGATGAAGTACTTGATGTCAAGCCTTATCACGAATTGACGGTAGGAGAGCTTACAAATATGTTGTACGATTATTTAAAGGATTATGAAAAGAGATGAGTTATTGGAGATAGCGAGGGAAGAGATATTCGAAAAAATGCATGAGTTCAATTACATTAATAATATAGAGGTAATTGACGATGTAAGAGAAGACAGTAACTTTTCATCTGATCTAGCTATGGATCCATTTGATTTATTAGAGGTATTGATAGGGATTGAAGAAAAGATGAATATAAGGATACCGGATGATATCTTTGGTGATAAATCTGTCGATGAACTAACTGTAGGGATTTTTGTGGATATGTTATACGATTGGCTTGAGAGTAAGTAATGGACTTTGGATATGATGATTGGGAAGAGGGGCTAGAGACCCCTCTTGTCGATGATTGCGATGACGACAATAACGAGGAGGACGAGTATGATTTCGGCTAAAGAACTAAGGATAGGGGATCTTGTAAAAGACAAGGCTGGCAATATATGGAGGGTAGGGTGCGTTACTGGTATGCGTAATGAAAGTAAGTCATTGATCCTTGAACGTGAGGTTGATGATGGGTATTATCTTAGCCTTAGGGGTCTGGAAGACGATCTAAGCGATCCTATTCAGATTAAGAATCTTCACCATCTACAAAACCTGTTAATGGACTTATACGGACATGACATAAAAATAGATAAGCTTTATGGTAATACCTGAGAATAATTTGTTATGTAAGGTTATAAACGGAGAGAAGGTTCTCGCCGCCTCTTACTCGCAGATAGACACGTTCGTCCAGTGCCCATATAAATGGTACAAGACTTACGTGGAAGGGAATAGATCCACGGAGAAGCATGAGGCTACGTCATATGGTACGGTTATCCACCAGACGATGGAGTATTTCTTCAAGAACGGATGCAGGCCTTCTTATGAGGATATGAGCAAGGCATTCAACTACTACGCCGATATAGAGCAGATTCATTTCGATAGCGTAAAATCCCAAATCGAGTCCATGCAACATGCGGCTAGGCTAATAAGATGGATTGTAGGATTGTTTGAGAGGGATGCTGCTGGCAATTATAAGAAGGTATGGTCCGATCTTACGCCAATGGAGAAGGTAATCCGGGGGTCGAGACCGGCCGGCGTGGAAGAGGACTTCGTCCTGCCTTATAAGCTACCCAAGCCCCTTACCTTGGATGGCGAGACGTACGATAAGGTACATATCATAGGATCGGTGGACTGGCGTGGAGAGTATAAGACAAAGGATAGGATAGCTATATATACGATAGACTGGAAGTCCGGGAGGAAGTTATTTGATGAGGATAAGCTGCTTCATAATCTCCAGCATCCAATATATGCCTTCTACATACTGAGAAAGTACAAGGTATTGCCGGATATGTGCAGCTATTTCTTTACCCGCATGCTGGACAATCAGAACGTGAAGGTAGATAAGGAGAAAGTAGAGAGATCGGTCAAAGAACTTAACGATATTCTCCTTGATATGTATGATTTTGAGACAAATAAAATAGATAGCTATCAAGCTCACGTTTGGGACAACACCAAGCAGAAGTACAGGTACGAGACCCGATACCTTATGGGACGGCAGCCGGCCTGCCTTGAACCCCGTCCCAAGCCCTTGTGTTTTTGGTGCGATTTCTCGATCCATAAACAAGGAACATGTAGATATTCATCGGATTGGGACGAGTCAAAAAGAAAGAATAAAAAAGATTAACTTTATTAAAAAGCCTAGGTAAATATCTAGGCTTTAATTATATTTGCAATACAAAAAGATCAGATCATGGAAGAGAAAGATGTATTAAATTTATTAATGTCGAGAAAAGATATCAGGAAGCTGGTAGAGAAATCGAATGAATGTTATTCTAAAATGGATTTCGTGGGAGCCATGAAATATCGGAAACAGATAAAGGATGTTATTGACCATGAGTCTAGGATCATGCTAACAAGAAGCGAGTCGCTTATCGAGTTAATGAACGGCTCTGGCGATGAATATAAGTTCAAGATGTTGGTATGGTTACATTCCATGATGTGTATGGCAGATGTATTTAACGGGATATTGGAGGATTTCAAGGATGGAGTAGGAAAAGCCAATGGAAACTCCAAATTTATTAAGTTTGATAATCTAGATCGGTTGATGACGGAGTGTAAGAAGGAGATTGATTATCTGATGAAAGGCACAAGTAAATCATTTCAAATATCCTTTGCCGTAAGGAGTGATGAGATGAGGGAGATGATAGAGAATATGGTTGGGGATAATATCCGGGAAGGGGACGACATGTTCAAGGAAGAGGCTAAGATGACCAAAGAGACAGACAGGAGTAAGATAGAGGAGTTTAATAAAAAACTTGACCATGATCAAATGTAATATAAAGCTAGGCGATATAGTCCATACCCAGATAGGAACAGGAGAGGTGATAGCCATAAGCAAGACCAAAGAGACTTTGATGGTGAAAATGGACGATGGTCGAGAGTGTGCGATAAGACTAGAGTACGTGAAAGACGTTTTTGATAACTACAGATCCAGATGACATATAAGTTAAGACCATATCAAGAGGAGTGTGTTAAAAGTATCTCCGATTACATAAACTCTGATAGACATGATCCGGTATTGATCGTAGGTCCTGTAGGTTGCGGTAAGTCACTTCTGATAGCAGAAGCGGCTAGATTGATGGGAGATAAGACGCTGATTTTACAACCATCAAAAGAATTGCTGCAACAGAACCACGACAAGATAACGTCGTATGGCATACCGGCTACCATCTACTCCGCTTCCTGTGGCAAGAAAGAGCTATCTAACATGATATATGCCACGTTAGGATCTATCAAGAAAGTTGTTGGTCAGCTTAAGGAGATGGGAATCAGAAACGTATTGATAGATGAGGCTCATGCCGGATACAGTCCTGAGGATGGCAGTGAGTTCATGACATTCATGAATGAGCTGAAGCCGAGAAAGGTGATAGGGTTTACAGCCACGCCATGTAGACTTAAAAACATGTCGATAGGACAGACATCATATTCCCAACTTAATTTCATCACTCGTATGAGACCGGTATATTTCAAGAACCTGATTCACGTGATACAGATAGAGGAGATGATAAGACAAGGATTTTGGACGCCTCTTAAGTATGAGACATGGGATTTCAATGGAGATGCCCTTAAACTTAATTCTAACGGATCTGAATATACGGCTGAGTCTATTAGTGAGGCGGTGAGAAAAAATGGCTTAAACAACCTTATTTTGCGTCGATTGATGGTATTAAAAGACGTATGTAGATCTATACTGGTGTTTATGGATTCTGTTGAGAGCTGCAATACTGCCGCCGAATGGATGAACGCCAAGATATGTGCCGGCATGGCGGAGGTGGTTCACGGAGGCACGCCAAAGAAGCAGCGGGAGGCTATAGTTGAGAGGTTCAAGTCGGGTAAGACGAAGGTAGTGTTCAACTATTCCGCCCTCGGTACGGGATTCGATCATCCGGGTCTGGACTGCGTGATAGTAGGAAGACCGACATTTTCGTTCTCTTCGTTTTATCAGTGGCTTGGCAGGGCGGTTAGGATAAAGGACGGTAAGGATAGCGCATTGGTCGTTGATTGTTGTAACAACTCGTCAAGGTTCGGTGATATAAGGAAACTTAGTATAGAGAACTACAAAGGATATGGATGGGGGATGTTTATCGGCGATAAACTAATTACCAATATCCCGATGGGGGATAAGGTAACGAAAACAGATCTGGATATCAAAGCCGCCAAGAAAGACCGAAGGAGGGGGCTGGCGCAGGGCGTAACCGCCGCCCCTGTTCCCGGAAGGCCGGATCATCCCCTTGGCTCTACGTTAATGACATTCGGCAAGTATTGTGGATGGATGTTGCATTCAATTCCGGTATCGTACTTCAAATTCATAAACGAGACCTTTGACTGGGATAATGATAGGAACAAGGATATAAAAGAATATATAGATTTTTTAATTAAAAACAATAAGTTATGATAGGTTGTATATATCATGAGGCTGATCTTGACGGAGTAATGTCAGCAGCTATAGTAAAAAAAGTATTTCAAAGGGGACATTGATCTTCTTCCTTACAATTACGGCAAGGAAATACCTGACGTGAATAAATATGATAAGGTATTTGTAGTTGACGTATCATTTGGCGATAGAACGAGATTCTTATTCGACGAATGGGAAGACAAGGGGATAGATGTCACATGGATAGACCACCATAAGACGGCGATAGAAGCTGTGAAGGACTATAATGTCAAAGGCAAAAGACGTATCGGAACGGCGGCTTGTGAGCTTACGTGGGAATATCTTTTCGATGATATCGAAACCCTGACGTGGTAAAATTATTGAGCGCTTATGATGTATGGGATCATGATCGCTTCGAATGGAGTGACGTTCTTTCATTCCAATATGGGATGAGAGGGTATTGCGGGCTTGACGTTGACATGGTCAGGGAGGTGCTAAACAAGGCGAATGGCGAGTTTGTTTCTGATATGATAAGAAATGGCGAGGCCATAATAGAATATATCATCGAGAAAAACAGAGGAGAAATGAAGATGTTCTCATTCGAGGCAGATATATTTGGATACAAGGCGATATGTATGAATACTACGGAGTTTAACTCCACCACATTCGAGTCTATGTACGATCCTAGAAAACATGATTTGATGATGCCATTTTGCTGGAACGGCAGATTCTTCAGATGCTCGTTCTATACCACCAAGAAGGAGGTGGATGTCTCGGCGCTGGCACGCAAGGCCAACCCATGTGGAGGAGGCCATAAGGCGGCTGCCGGATTCCAGCTTAGCGTGGAGGATATGATGGGATTTTTGAAAGAAAGGAGGATGTGATATGGTAGGGTTGATATCTATTATTATAATAACAGTAATCTCCTTTGCCATGATGATGGAGGGATGGAAAAAATATGATTCACAAAAGTTTTACACAGGGTTGCTTGTAATAGGCATAAGTATCATAATGATATTTCCAGTAATGCAATATAATATGGAGAATATGAAAAACGTGTATAAATTTAATAAACTTAACGAGATGAAGCTAGATGATTACGGTTTCGGTTTATTCGAGTACAATGGCGCTCTTTATTTCAAGGAGGCAGATGAAGGGAGATGCTTTGATGTGAGAAGCGGAAATGAGGTTATTATCGGGAAAGATAAGATTGTAACGGTCTTGGAGGATTGGTCATGAGAAAGCTTAATGACACCAACAGGACAAGGAAGAGGAGCGTACGGCACTCATGGATAAAGGCGGGTCCGGGGATCCAACGCTGCGCTATTTGTGGGATCACGAAGCGAAGTGAGTATATAGACGGGAAGACCGTTCATTGCGTGCATCTATCATCTGGTGAGCTTTACTTTATGACAGGAGAGACACCAGAATGCAGGGATTTAAGCGAGTTTTATTAATTAAAAACATGAGATATGGCAACGTGGTATAAAACCGGGGAGGAAATAAAAGCTATGTATCCAGACATAATCTTTGAAGAATATTGGATAACGAGAGAAGATGCCGCTAAGCTGAAGAGGCACGAACCTGTCATAAAAGGATGGGCTACAATAGAAATGAATGGTAATATTTTATCATGTATTGCAGGGAAAAATAAGAGCGATGAACGAGATATATTATTACATATTAAAGCATTATCCTCACTTGATGATGATGCAGCAATAAGAATACACCAAGAGGGAGGGGAAAGGATATGAAATACGAATTTAATAAATTTGACAAGGTCTTTTGCGAGGGTGAGATCTGGGAGGTTGAAAGAACGGCGGATAATACAGGTACGATGAAATTATCAACGTTATATCCAAAGGGATATGGTTTCATGTGGGCTGGAGAGGATGAGGTATTGCCGCTACATATAGCTATAAGGGAACGGCTTATAGACAAGGATGAGGCGGAGGAGATAGTAATGAATAGCAATAAGGCCTTATCGGAGGAGATCATCCAGCCAGATGGGAATGAGGACGCCAATAAAGGAGGTGGGCTGCCAGGCAAGGACGGGACGGGGAAGGACGACCGGGCCGACGGTAAACTCCGGTGGGATCTCCTTCCTTTGGCTGAGATAGAGGACATCGTGAGGGTATATACGGAAGGTGCCAAGAAGTACGCTGATAACTCATGGCAGGATATACCTGATGGGTTCAATCGTTATCTAGGTGCACTCATGAGACACTTGGTTGCTTATACGAAAGGGGAGAGATATGATAAGGAGGGATTCATGCATCTATCCGCCGTATGCTGGAACGCCATAGCGTTATTATATTACGATAAACATAACAAAGGGCTTATAGAATGGAAGAGTCAGGAAAAAGAGTAGTAGATGAGAGATTAAGAGCTATCGACAAAAGAACAGGTAAATACGTTAATGTAATCAAGCGCACTATTGATGATAGCCTATTCCCGATAGTTAAGTATCTCAGTTACAGTTATAATGAATTAAATTATGATTATGTAAAGAATCTGAATTTTGATGTAAACGTAAATTGGGAGCAGCGTAGATATCAGATTGTTAAGGATTTATTATCTAACAATTTCGATGGGAGAAAGATGAGTATAGATGAGGTAGATAATGCTATATTTACCGCTGATTTGATTATTAACAGATTAACAACTATTTGAGATGGTAAGAATTGATTTTTTCACGAAGAAAGACGCTGAATACAGCGACTACATGCGATATATTATCGCCAACACATTACAGGAGTATGAGGGTGAGGTCACGTTAAACCAGATCCCGGAGAACAAAGCCACGGAGGAGGAAATATCCAAGTACGGTATAGAGGTATATCCTACTATCATCGTCAGAGGTGATAACATGGATGGCTTTAATAAACTTGAGGGGATGGCCAGAAAAGCTGATCTTATTAACGTCATGTCGTTATACGACAAGAAATAGGCTTATGACGATAAGGGATAAATATTTTGGTTGGAAAGATATATTCTTTGACAGGTTCGTGCATTGTTGTAATGAAAAAAGTGACCAACCACAAGGAAGTAATATACCTCTAGCCAAAATAAACTTCGATAACAAGACAGGATATGTGGAGGACGGGACTATTAATATAGCCGAGCTTCTTCAATATCTTTGGATAAATAATAAGGTCTATGGGTGTGAATATGCACCCATAGATATATCCTCTGTCTTGCAAACATTGATTAGATTGACCGAGAACGCTAAGTTCATATTTGACGACCAACCATGCATACATGATATGATCCCATATAGAGGTTTTTTTCTTAGAGATGATTTTTTACCCGGGAAAGATTATTCACTTGATTTGGATAAAATAGTGAGCGGGATGGGAGGATGGTATGGGGAGGATGAGGATCCATGTTACTCGATGTTCGTCAGTCAAGATCAGATATGGAACTTGAACCCGATATTGAAGGTATTAGCTGATGAGGGATCTATTCTAGCCAAGGAGCTTGGGTATGATATGAACTCATATGTCAGCGATAATGGATACACGATATACAACCCCTACCTCTCGTGGATTAATCATTACTATCATTATTGCCCGACATTTAATGAGGATAAGCTGAAACCTTGGGATAGGGTGGAAGACAGAAAGAATAAATTCAAGATGACGGATAAGGTTAAGAGAGGCGCCAATAATTGGTATTATTCAGGCGGGACTATATCTTGTGTGGATAATTTCTTGGGGAAAGAATACAGGAAAAATCTCCGAACCTTCATATATCGTGGAATAGTATTCTTCTTAGATCGGATATGGCATACACCATTGTTTGAGAAGATGGGCGTGAAAATGAAATACAACGCTTATTATTGTTATGCCGCTACTTCCGGGATATGGTATGATAAGGGATTCAAGGAAAGACTAGCCAAGAGGTTTAACAAGTCGCTGGGCGGCGACGGGGAACTGTTCGGGGCTAACCTAGCCTGCATGGTATGTGACTGTAAGGATATCGATTGGGAGGCGCTTCGTCTTTGGCTTGACAAATACGATGATCCTACTGATAAGGGCATGGTGAATAGCCCTATTCAATTTATGTATTTATATTTATATTACACTTTTAACAAATAATTTGAAATGAAGAAGATAAATAACTAGATTATAAGAACATTTGGGTTGAGAGGCTCATGGAGCTGGGCTAAGAAACAGATGTTAAATGGAGCGATCATTAAACGTAAGGCTACTACAGGGACATACAAAATAGCTATTGATGATGGCAAGAATAGGTTACTTGTAGCCACATGGGATCATCTAGATCAAAGTCCTGTATGGGAAAGGTGCCCGCATAGTTTATTAGATGAAGATGCGGTTGATTATTTTGTCACAGCTCATAAGGAATTATCATATGGAGGCATAAAGATCAGGATGAAAGATGAATTTAATTGTAACGATAAAATATCGAAAGTATGAAAAAGATTACTGATAAAGACGTAGAGCGCCTTAAAGCCGGGAAGAAGATAACAAAAGGATTTATCCATATGCAATTAGATGATAAGGGAAGATTGAACTTGTGGAGTGATATCAACATAACTGACAATTATAGAAGTCTTAAGATAGACGCTAAAAAATTGTTTGATCATGGGATTCTTTCAGAGGGATATGATAAATAGAGAGTTATAAATATAGGACAACAGGGACGAAGGTAATGAAAGTGCATATTATTAATCATCGCTGCGGTGACGATGAAATAGAAGTTAAAAATGGCATACGAGTTTTTGATTGGGTTGGGAATGAGTTTATTATCAATCTAAATATTTTTGGGGAACTGGAAATAAATGGATTGAATGAAGGTTTATGCATTATACCTCAATACGGGAACCAGATTGTCATAAAGAAACAGATTTAAAGCAACGCATGACGCTGTGGACTGGGAATTTAAGATTGAAAACATTGAATCATAATTTAATTTAATAGACATGGAGACTAAAATATGCAAGAAATGTGGTAAAGAATTACCAGTAGATAAATTCTATAAGAACAAATCACAAAAGGATGGGTTTGGATACTACTGTAAGGATTGTGTAAATGCCTACAAATCGTCCAAAAAAGCCAATGCAGATGGGGGGGGTAAATTAACGAAAGTGTTTACCAATCCAGATCTAGCCAAATCCAAACCTAGAGAACTTATCGAAGAACTAAAAGCTAGAGGTTACAAAGGCACGCTCACCTATGAGCAGGTAATAACATTATAATATAATTTAAAAGATGGCAAAGAAACAGTTAAAGATCCCGTTTAAAGACGGGAGACCATGTAAATGGGTTAAGGATGTTCATGATGAGGAACGCGATAATTATGAGTTTGATGAATGCCTTGAGATATACGGGTTCGTCCGTGGATGCTCCTCCGCCGTAATGATATTAAGACCGGCAGATGATCATGGGAAGGATTTCAATTATGTCAACAGTATCTATTATCAAGTATTCTTGACAGACAGCAAGGAAGTAATACAGAACATGATGCATGGAACCATATATGGTAAATGGACTTTTGTTAAGAGGGGAGAAAATTTTGGCATTAAATTGGTTAAGGTCTTACCTAAGATACATAAACTTACCCTTGATATGTTCGCAAAAGATATTTTTAGGTCTGAGAATAAATAAACAATTATGATATGTGAAGGTAAACACGAGCAAAATGAGACCATACGGAAGAATCAAGACAGTTAAGGGATCTTCATGGAAAAAGGATATACATCCGCCGAAAGGGCACGAGAATTGGTGGGAGGATATATGTGATCCTATACCTAGAAGTACCATGAAACTCATATTTAAAGCACAATTACAGCGATATGATCATAAACAAGACATGGTCGATGCCGAATAAAGAGACATTCAGCATAAGACCGATAAGGGAACTTATAGACAAATATCGAGAAGAGGGTATGGTTATAGTGGATCCATTCGCCAGAAACAGCGATATAGGGACGATCACCAACGATCTTGATCCTGAGACTAAGGCTATGCATCATAAGGACGCCACGGACTTCCTGTGTGGTCTTAAGGATAATATAGCTGATATGGTACTATATGATCCACCATATTCCGCGAGACAGGTATCCGAGTCATATAAAAAGCTTGGAGAATCTGTTAATATGCAAACAACACAATCTAGTTATTGGGCTAGACAGAAGAAGGAGATAGCTAGGATCACCAAGAAAGGGGGGGTGGTCATTACCTGCGCGTGGAACTCCGGCGGTATAGGGGCCGGGCTTGGCTTCGAGCAGCAGGAGATTCTTCTTGTGGCTCATGGGGGATGGCATAATGATACGATCGTTACTGTAGAGAAAAAGATCAAGGATTAGATGAAAGAAAGGATATTCACCACAAAAGAACAGGGGAGGGCGCTGGTCGAGGCCGGCCTCCCTATCTCCACCGCCAGCGGGTTTAGGAACCGATACCTAGATCGACTGCATTCTATGGAGGACGAAGCTGGCCGCATAGGACTTATCGAGGTCGTTACACCGGACGTCTTCAACCCTGTTTGGGATGTAGGGACGTTACTGAATTTGCTCCCATATGAGATAGAGGGTTGTACATTAGAATGTTATAAGCTAAAACATGCATGGTCTGTAGCGTATAGAGATATAGACGAGATCCCTATATATTGGAGTAGCGAGAGACTTCTTATAGACACATTATTTTCACTGATAACAACATTATTAAAAAATGGATTATATGAGTATAAAACAAACAGCAAGAATAAAGTACAAAACGGAGGATAATCCGCCTATGGAAGATGTTCCTCTTATAGGATACAGCAAAAAATATGACTGTTGGGTAGCGTTAGTATACAGAAAAGGGGATAACTATTACACCAATATGGAGTGCGATGTTGAATATAAGACATATCCTCCAGATGAGTACGAATACGTATATCCGTGAGAACTAGAAGGGATATATTTATATTTAAGCATAATTAATATTATTTTAATATTAATTATGCTTTTATTTTTGTTTAAATCATATCTTTGTATCAGCATTAAAAACCAGATTGTTATGAACAAATTGATTTTAAACGATATCCAAGACCTGTGGAGGTGGAGGGAGAAGATAAACATTGATGACTTCAAAGAGGATCCTATGGCTGAGGATATGCCATTATATTTCCCGTGCGCCGTCGTATGGCATGTGAATTGGGGTGAGCATGACGCTGATAATTATATATGTTATGGATTTGTTTATGTAGCAGAAATATTAGGGATATGAACATTAAAAAAACAGATAATTCTTGACGATAAAGACTATGAGCGATTAGTGCACTATGCTAATCTCAGTAATGATGAGATAAAAAGCAAAATCGCCAGCGCTCTAACCACCGATATAGTGGTTAGTTTCGATTTCGATGTAAATAAAAAGGTTACGGGGAATATGAGGATCGAAAGCGCCACCCATAATCTAGGATATAATGAATATGATAATATCGTAAGGGCTAGAGACGAGAATATTCACCATGCTGTTTATACAGCTATATATGATTATCTTGAGAAAATAAAGAGAGATAATAATGAGCTAAGCGCAAAAGATTGGATATTATTCACATCTATAATCTTATCTATTTTCGCAATGGGATTTGCAGGTGGATGGTTGGTATTTAATTGATTAAATCATGGGTAATTTAAAAGACATACAAGATATAACCAGTCTTACGTCAGAAGCGATATTCAATATACGTAAACCTGTTGATTATATGTGCAGTGATATAGATAGCCATATAAAAGATATCAGGACACAATGTGATTATATTATGGATGGGGATGAGGAGGATGTTAAATACTATTCAAAATCAATCAAATCAGACGTAGATTCTTATTTCGAGGATATACGGTCAAAGGTCGAGAATCTCCGTGATTGGGGAGAACAGTGGAAAGTACTGGCTAAAGATCTGTTTGATGAGTTGATGAAAGTAAATAGCAATAAGGCCATAAACAGCTATCTGTCTTATGAGGCATTGGATAAGATTAAGGAACATTTAAAATAAAACTATAAACATGAATAAAAAAAACCAAAAAAAGACTCCATTTAAATAATAAAGAATTTCAAATCTTATTTCGTTCAGGCAAGAAATACTTTAGATATGCGATAAATAATCTATGTCTTGCTTTTGGATGTTCTTCATTAGAATATTGGATATACTTCTTTGAAGGTAAAAGAGTTGATGGGAGTATATATTATAAAAGCATTTCACGACTAGTTCTTAGATAATGATAAATTAACAAAATAAATAGACATGAGCAAATTACTATTTTTTTGATTTAGAGACAACCGGGGTTAAGTTCTGGAGAAACGGGATACACCAAATAGGAGGGATCGTGGATATCGACGGGCAGGAGACTGAGAGGTTCGACATCCGCCTAGCCCCGAACCCTGCCGCCACGATAGAGCAAGAGGCGCTGGATGTGGCTGGTGTTACCTTGGAGCAAGTGCAGTCGTATCAGCCTATGGAAGAAGGGTACAGGCAGTTAGTTGGTATATTATCCAAATACGTGAATAAGTTCGATAAGAGGGATAAAATGTATTTGGTGGGGTATAACAACGCTGGATTCGATAACAGCTTCCTACGGGCTTCACGGCCATGTGAGGAAAGTATCCAAGGCCTCCAGTAAAGCAGGGTGCAAGAAAACGGAATTATACGGCAAGGCCGGTCTCACTACATACGATAGCACGGAGAGATATCCGCTATCGGTCATGACGTTCAAGACAGACAGGCAAAAATCAGCCATCCATCCCAACCAGAAGCCGGTGGAGTCATTAAGATACCTGATACGGACATACACGAATCCTGGAGATACGGTGATGGACCCGGTAGCCGGGAGCGGAACGACAGGGGTAGCGGCTTACGAGGAGGGGAGGGACTGTCTGCTTGTGGAGATAGACCGTCAATTCTTTGATGAGATGATAAACAGATTTAATAACAATAACATTAAAACAGATAGAATATGAATAAGATTGAAGAACTGGAAAATAAGTTGAAGGAAGAAAAAAGCAAGATGCAGGCTAATCTAAAAGAGAACTATAAATGGGTTGTTGGGAAATACGTCAAATTCGATGAATCTTCTATAATGAGAATAGATAATCTACGTTATATTCCTATAAATACCATAGAAGATTATTATAAAAATGAGCTAGATCCAAATGACGCTATTTACGTAGATGGCCCTGTGGCTCATTATAATGTAGAGGACAATTATTATTCTTTGGCAAAACATAAAAACATACAGATAAAGATAAGAAATATAATAGAGCCTGATGGTGAATTTGAGAATCTGGTAGAACGGTTGTTTAATGAGGCGAAAAAGAACTTACTATGAGCCTGTTTGTATGCGCTAAATGCGGTTGTGTCGATAATACCGCTACGTCTAGTTACTGGATGTTGACAAACGAGTATATGGTGGACAAATTCGAGTATGCCAAGGAACTACAGCCGTACAAGGGCATGGGGCTGTGCAGCGAATGCGGGAGGCTGGCTACCAGCCCAGACGGACGTGATGTCGTGGTGCCCGGAAAATGGCACGGGAAGTTTCCGAAGGAGAAAGCTACCGAAGAGCAGTTAAAGAAAGTAGGATATAAAAATCTGATAAAATGAATAAGATAAGAAGAGGAGAAGTTAAAATATATAAAGGGGTAAAATACATAGCTATCCCTGAGGTACAAGAAGAGAGTTGTGAGGGATGTTGTTTTTACGACGAAGGAATTTGTTCAATAGAGCATAATAATGATCCTAATTGCCTTCATAGCGGCATGATCTGGGCAAAAGAAGAAAATGGTATGAGCGATATCAAAGAAAAGGCTATTAAATTGGCTATAGAGGCCATGAAACCTATCCCGGTATATTCATCGCCATGTTATAGTATAAATGACAGCAGATCGCCCGAGGAAAAGCATGAGGAAGACATGAGGTTTTGCAAGGAGTTTAACGACCTTAAATGCGAAATGCTTATTGACATGGCCAAGAAAATAGAGGAGTATTTATTATAAGGATACTATCTTGATGATTGGGGACGCTTCCGGGAAAGAAGGACAGCTCTCCGACTCCGATAAGAAGACGGCGGAGAACTTCGGGTGCGAGTATATGGATGTGGATGATTTTGTGGATAAATATAATAACCGATAACGAAAATAAGAAGGATAGGGTGATGATCTCCTATCCTTCTATTATTATGTAAATCCATTTTTGGATTACATTAAGTATCAATGATATAACTATATCTTTTTATCTTTAACGCTGTTACTTACCCGAATAAAACCATACTCGTTGATTATATTGTCTATATCATTATCAGATAAATGAAACCATTCTCTTTCCATCCTTTTTATCTCAAATTTGCTATGCAATTCATTTTCTATATCTCTGCCAACAAAGGCTATTATCTTAAAATCTATATTACCGGTTCTTATCGTATTTTCCCTTTTGTCAATATTATTGGTTTTACCTATCTTAATATAACCATCAATATTACCTGATCCTAAATATGTATATACTACCTTGTTATCTAATATATCAAATGACATATCATATAAATAGACAAAATCTTTATATATCTTAGTTATCAGATGTCCTATGCTCAAATTATTAATATCGTTAAAATATTCAAAAACAGATATTAAATTAAAAAAATCAATTCTTTTAGCATTTAGAAATTTTCTAAACATATTTGATACATTATTTGATATATCCATATTTGACTTGACTGGGACAAACACCTCAATATTGTCTACTATACAATTATCATATCCAGTCACCACTCTTATAGAAAATCTATATCCAAAAATGTTATCAATAATAGTTTTGTAAAGAGCGTTTAAATCATCGATAAATTCACGAGGGATATCACGTCTAACATCAATATTATCAACTTTATAGATACATATATTATCATATGTTATAAAAATACTATTTATATAGTCTATAACAATATCCCTTTCTGATATATTTTTCAATCTTATGCTATATCTGTATCCACCAAGAATCCTAAGGTCATTTAAATTAGCTATCTGACATAACATAAAACCTAATACAGGGAAATTATTAAATATTGATATATATTCATGTTTACCAGTATTGTTATTGATATGTTTTATTTTGTTTATGACTAGTTCATAATCATATTCCATTTCTCTATCAGATTGTATATCAAATCCATAATAATCTTTATTCCCTTTAACGAAATCGTCTATATGGCATATGTAGGACGATCGAGCTGTCAACTGATTCAATTTATCAGGCATGATAATTTTCAAAGACCCTATTTCGTTGGATTCGGACGTCAAAATTCCACTACTATCCTTCACGGAATCCTGATAAATGCTTACATTTGCATTCATAGTTGATAATTATTTATTCCCATCCGTCCGGGATGGATAGATGGGAATACAAAAATAGCCAATATGATTGTTTTAAGCAATCTACTGGCTATTTTTTTTGTCATACTATATCAGTTATCTTCCCCGTCAAAGTACCAATTAGCGTCCTCACCGGACTCGTCCTTATCCCTACCTCCTAAGAAGAATCCCATCGTCATGCCGTTGGTCATCAGCCAGTAGTCGGATGTCTGCTTAATATCCCTAGCCGTCTTGATATTATACCATTGCTTACCAAACGAGAACTTCATGAGCTGCCTCCATAGCTTACTCTCACCCTTATACACGCCGGTCTGGACGGTAGCGAAAGGATCCCAGTTTCGAGGATCGGTGAGATCACCTAACTTCCGGGCCGTGACCAGCGGATCTTGTAACATATCTATAGCGTTAAGCTCCATGAACGGGGATGTCTGGGAAGCGATCTCATTGATCGTCCTGAATCCTATATAGGTAATGAACTGCCCGAACCAGCTATCTTCATTATCCTCCCTGTATCCCATCAACGCCCGTCCTATGGCTATCATGGTAGCGAATACCGCCATATTAATAATAGATCTCTTAATATTAGTCTGTTCATAAGGATTAAGCTTATTATACTCCTCCTTCATCACATCATATATCTCTCCCATCCTTCCTTCGGACATAGTATTGTAAACATTCCCGACCAGTCTCCATAATGTCCTCATATATCCTTCCTCGAACTGGTTGGTCTGGAAATTGAAACCGGCTTTCTTATACGCCCGCTGTACGGCCAATATAAACCATCCACGATGAGGCAGAACCATGTTAAGGATAGCGTTCCGGCTAGCCCCCACCCGGTTCTGCTCGTTCAAGGTGCCGTCACAGATCTGCACCATGCTCCTGACCCTACTGGACAAGGTGGGTATATATCGGTCTATAATATCCTTGTTAGCCTCGTTCTTAGACACGATCTTTCCGTCCTTGACATCTACCATGTTCCACATAGAATAATCCCTTAAACGCTCCCAATCGCGTTTAGCCTCGTTAGCGGACATATTTCTGTCTTTCATCATCATCTCCTTGAAATTGGAGTATGACCAGAACTGACCCTCGTATAGGCGGGTATCATCCATGACCGAGATAATGACCTGCGGATCCAACGGGGAGTTAAGAACCTCCATCATCTTAAACGGCAGGTCCCGGAATAAGGTTCTCCAGATTTTGTTATACGCTGCCGATCGTACACGGTTACGGACATTGAACACGCCTAGAGCCTCTCCAACGACATATAGCTTGTTGGTGCGGTTTATATCCCCGATCTCCGACACGTACGTACTTAACTGCTTCTGGGCTTCCCCATAGGCGTATTTCATGGAGTCCTTGCTTATATACTGCCCTACCATACCCTCCAAAAGGAAGTTGGCCTGCCCGGTAAGGGCGCCGGTAGCCGCGACGAATGGGGAGAAGCCTAAGTTGAATTTGGATACGAATTTGGTAAACATAAGAGCCAGCTTATTAAGATCGACCTTATAATTACCTATATTCCATTCTGCCCGCTTATTATTTATCCTAACATCATAGATACTGGCGTTAACCCAGTCCTGAAACATTCTATAGGCGTGAGTGGCCTCTGGGTTCTTACCGCCGTCGTATTGCGTCTCCAGCATCATGTTCCTGTATCCCATGACATCATCCAAGGCCGCCCTCTTATACTTGTAAGAGGTCGCTTGTAAGGATAACATGGAATAGGAGTAGGCGAAGTCATGGGACACGTCATCGGCGTTCTCCAATTTATTAAGATAGTATTTGGGGATCATACGATATTTGTTATCGTTCTCATCAATCCCTCCTAGGTCTTGCCCCTGACCATGTATAGGGTCATCCACCCTCTCGCCAACGATATCACGTACGGCGTTGCCGATGGCCGCCTTCGGGTCAACCCCGGCCTGCACCATCCTCTCCACGCCGCCCTTGGATATCTGTGGTATTTGGTAGATGTTCCGGAATCGCTCATCATAATCCTCCATAGCCTTATGGCTTATGTTAAGAAGCTCCTTCCTCATCTCCCACTTATCCTTATTGATCGTAGCTTCCTCCCCTTCGTTGGTAATACCGTATTTCTTGAAGAAAGCCTCGTTCTTGTACTTATCGAACCTAGGCGTATGATATCCATAACCCAGATCGGGATTATAATTAGGATTACGGAAAGAACTCTCGGCGTCAGCCTCATCAAGCCACTGGTTATTGATCGTCAGATCGATCATATTAATATCAAACCCGAAACGGGATACGCTCTTTTCCTTAGATATACCATTTTCTATGGCATCAAAGAACTCGGATACCTTATACGTACCGTTATTTATCTTCCTAACGAAATCAGAATATCCCTTGGGAGAGTATCTCCTCATATAAGGATACAGCCGGGTCCTGGCGTACTCGACAAGGATCTTATCAGTCTTACCCATCGCTATGTCGTTAGCTAGCTTATTATTGAAGTCAGGACCGTATTTCCTTCTCAAAAACGATACCTCCACGGTCGTCCATGACGGGTTTTTCCGAGATAACTTGGCGGCCATCCTATCCACCTGACTCCGGGAGCGGGCAGACATATGTTCCTTGGCGAATTTAATCTCATCCATACCCTTGTCGTATGCCATGGCATCCCTTAAAGCGTTACGGTAAGAATCCGTGACTCCACTCTCCACCGTATCAGGCATATCCATCTCAATAGCCTCAGCGGAAGCGGCGTCGTTAATAACGCTCTTAGCCTCAGCCAGACGATCATATAACTCGTTTATCTTTCTTAATGAGGCGGATCCACGTAACCTATCGAAATCATATTCCCCGTATCTCGTGCTATCCCGGTACTGGATAAGCAAAGGCCTTAGCTGGTCATTGATCTCGTTTATTGTCGCCATCGCCTCCTCTACCTTCTCTATCCTTGATGATGATACAGATTGCTCCGTGATCTTATCAACAAGATTCTCGTAATAATCACCCTCCTCGGATCCCCACATATCCTTAGAGAAACCAAGATGACCGCCAGCTAGCAGGAACTCAAACGCAGCCTTGCCGCCCTCGGACCGCTCTATCCCACGAAGTATCTCCTTGAACTCGGCGGAAGCCTTACGACCCTCGTTGGTATTCCCGAACTCCTCGGCCCACGCCTCGTCCCATGCCTTGATCTCCTCGGACATCATCAGAGCCTCGGATCCCTCTTCCTTTGGTGTCCCATCGGAATACCACTCGCTCTTGGCTATAGCCCTATCACGTAAAATATCCAGATAAGATCTCCAAGCTATAGGATCGGATTGAAACGCCTTCCAATCGACCTTCCCGTTCCTCACGAACTTACCCATAGCCACATACCTGCTCCTGCGGATACGGGTCATGAAATCGGACGTGGCTTGCGATACCCTACGACCCAGTCTTTCCTCGACCTTCTTATTAACTTTCTCGATCTTATCGTAATAAGCCTGCACCATAGGTTTCTCTCGGTTCTCATCCAACCACCTATTTATCGCGTCGAGATATCGTTGCTGATCCTCGAACGTCATGTCCGAGATATCGAAATTCTGGATGGTAGGCTTGAATACATGATATACCTCCTTCGTAATAGGCTTATCCCCGTCATATCCTACTATGTCGTCACGGGTCTTCACATTAAGACCTCTATCGGATAGAAGAAGGTCGATAAGTTGTTTCTCGGTCTTACCCGTAACATTCTTAAGATCATATATATCGATAATAGCCTTAGCCTGCTCGGTCCTGTATAGTAAATCGTATTTGGCGAAATCACGGGACGAGTCAAGGTAATCCGAGTTCTTCCCATTTATCTTCTGTATAAGATCCTCATTATCCTTTATCCCCCATCCACGCTCTTTCATCATCCTAGTCATCTTATTGATATTAGATATACCTTCGATATGGGCTTCATTATGGGCCTTGGCTAGACGTTGGCCTAACATACCTAAAATAGCGTTACCACTATGCTCCAGCGTACCAAAGAGCCGGGACATGACATTGATATCCTTATGGATGTTATTTATCAACTTCTTTATCCCATTCCAATATCTTTCCGGGATATTAAACATCCTGAGCTGTCCATCCAGCCAGTCCTCATTACGATCACTTCGAAGAGCATTTATATCAGACATGGATGTCTCAGCCATACGTAATATATCATCCATATTCTCTACCATACCAACCTTATTGCTGCCATAATAATCAGCCGCCTGATTATTGACGAATCCACGAAGGTTCCTGATCAGAGGAACTATCTCCCCATATACGTTATCGATAACCTGTATCGTCTCATAATCCAATCCTTTTCCGCTCTTACGTAGGCTACTGGCGACAGTGACCAAATACTCCACCTCAGCCTTGGCGGTCGCTATGACGCTCTTGGTGGATAATAGGTTGTTATTCTTATTTAGCTCACCCCCGACTTGTCTTACCTTCTCGCCTATATCACGTAGAAGGGAGATACTCTCACCGATCCTCTGGCTTTGGCTTGACCTCATCCTCTGCAATCTGGTATATAGTCTTTCCAATGACCTACCGTTCTTGATCAGCTTATTAGCCACATCAACATCCGATAATGAGTACATAAGATGGTCGCTATCCTTTAACAGAAGCACGTCAAATGCGCTTGGATCATCAGCTAACGCCGACTCCTTTATCCTATCAAGAACCTTATTCAAGTCTGATCTTTGGGTAGAGAAGAAATTCCTTATAGCCCGGATTATCCTGCCAAACAAGGAGAGCTGGGCGTCCTCGGACGAGGCCAGATCCTCCACCGCCTGTTCCATGCCCGGTACGAACCGCTGGGCCAACGTCTTACCTAGGATCTCCCGCTTCACCATCCGATCCAGTTCCTCCCCTTGGTATTCCTTCCCATACACCTCATAGTAACGACCGGCGAATTGATTCCATAATGGCGTGTCGACAACAGAGTCCAGAACCTCGTCAATCTCCTGCTGATTACGATAAGTATCGATCAAGAAGTGAGCCACCTCCTCATTAAGATCCTCTACCGTAGCTCCCTCAGCCAGGGCAATAACCCCATTAGCCATATCGGATAAGGCCCTAGCCGAAGGCTCGACACCATTACGCATCTTATACTTATCCATATATTCGGACATACCCATCACACGGATACCTAACGTGGATAAGATGTTGGTGATATCAGTCCTGTTCTGAAGATCCTCCGCCTTCTCATTCTCAATAACCCCACGGACATTACTTCCGTACAAGGCGTTATCCTCCATCATCAACGACAAGGCTAGCTCCATGAACCCATCATACTTATTATTAAGCTCCTCAAACTTACCTTGCCTTAACATGCCCTTTATCTCCGATCTGCTTACCGTAACCTTCTCCCCTGATGTCGTGATAAGATCAAGATCGTTATTTACCTCCGTATCAAAACCGATGGAGCCTAATACGTTCATCTCAGAAGACATACTACCAAACCTGTTCCTTAGTCTAGACAAGGCGTCCATAGCGTTATAGATCTTAAGACCATCAGAGTTGCCGGCTCCGGTAAGATAATACCTATCCCCTAACCTTATACGCTCCCCGCTCAACAGACCTTTCTTGATAAGGTAATTGACAAACCCTCCACGAGTGCTTATATTAGAGCCTGAGCTGATACCAAGGACCGGTATGAATGACTCGCTGTTGTTAAGGGTTATGGAGGACGAGCCAAAGGAGATATCAGCCGTACCGGACGGGACGTCACTCTCCTCGACACTGCCGGCCAAGAACCCGGCCTCGATCCGCCCGCCGGACGAGCCTTTTATGACGTTGGCGTAAGAGTCGTGTATCTTGCCGTCATCCGATCTAAAGAACAACCTGGGCTCCCCGCTATCATAAGCAAGGAGATTGTTTATCTGGTTCATGGGCTTACTAAGCTCCTTATCCACCTCCGATAACCTATCCCTTGACCTAGTGAGAAGCGTACGCATATCCGTATCATTCATTTTAATATCGAGACCCATGGAACGAAGGGCATCACGAACAAACGATATGATCTTATCCCATAAACTGGAGTTTGGATTGGATTCGGCAAGGGTAGCCATAAACTCCTCGGCGGCTATGACCTGATCGCCGTATCGGTCTAAATAAGACCGCTGGTCAGCCTCGTCCATCGAATCGAATATCTTCCTCATCGTATCATCAAAACGATTACCAAGAAGATCTCTAAGCCCTTTATGCGCAACTACCTCATGCAAGATAGTTCTCTCCAAATCCTGCTCATCCTCTATATTGTCAGCTACGATAGTGATGGTATCGGTATCCGTGTCATACCATCCCTTGCTCTTGGACATCATATCGGCGTAATCATGATCACTTACCTCACTTCTTATATCGTCAATCGAAACGATATTCACCGTAGTACCTAATTTAGCGAGACCAGATACTTTCTCCGACATACCGGCCTTTACCTCGCTTACGTCCCTGAATCTCAAATCCCCAGGTCTCTTCCTTGTCACGACGACGGCCGTCATGCCAGACGCCATTCCGCTGTTGCCGGGATTCGCAGTCTCCACCTCGAACATACCCCCAAGCTCACGCTCGACATATTCTTTAAGCGACGACCTCGTGAACCCTTTTTGATAGGCCCTGATATTCCCCTTTGAATCAGTGACAAGTATCTCCGACGGATCGTCAAGCTCTATTTTCCGCTTTTGTGCGGACACGCCCTTAGCGTCACGGACATTTATGAACAACTTGCCTCCGACCTTCAATTTGTCAGCCATTGATTTAAGTACGTCGGATCTCCAATCATCAGGGATCACGTTCAAGACAGCGTAGCTGATTATGTAATCATATTTCTTGTCTATATCCTCGTACCTTGAATACGTGGGAGGAATCCTTTTTGACGACGGATATGGCTCAACGTCATCGACATCCATCCCCATATCACGCAACGCCTGCGTGCCAACGCCAAGACCGGATGAGGCGTCAAGCACGGATTTGCCCTCCAGACCTTCATTGGATATAAAATCACCGATCTTCTTATACGTGTTCACGGTAGACGTGATCTGCATGGAATGCTGACTGGTGGAAGTGGTTTGGCCGCTAAGCCACGTGGGGTATTCCTCGAACAGCTGTGACGACGTTCTAAACCTAAGAGATGACCTTAATCCCTCTCTTTTGGCATTAGACACCCAATCCCCGAACTTAGACCTAAACTTATCATTATATGCGGTCATATAAGCCTCAGCCGCCTTATCAAGATCACTTACGGCGGCTATACCCGCTATCTTATCGAACAAGGTGGATACCTCGCCGGAAGGGGTCAAGACACGGGTTATCTTACCTTCCTTATTCCTTTTAATTACGCAACTCGACATAACTTCATGTTTTTGACAAAGATAAACAAAAAGCCCCCACAAATAAGCGGAGGCTGATATTCTTATATTCCTTATAGAATTTATGACTTAATCCGTATTCTTGCTATTGATGAACTCACTAACGCAATCACCAGCGAAGCCGGCTATATACGCTGCGTGTTCATCCTCTCCAACCTTAAATCCAAGAGACATGTTGCAAAATTGGCATACGCTCATTGCTATATGGAATGACTCGTGACATATATTTCTCATTATTAAATCATCGTCGCTCGAAAAATTCCAAAGTATGGCAAATTTATCATCATCGTCCCTATCCCTTACCAAATTTGCGAAAGACGCCTCCTTGTCCATATCATCCTCATCTCCCCATTTCCCCTCGTGTTCAGGTTCCATATTCTCGAAACGATCACACAACGTCTTATAATCTAATCCAACCGTGATAATCAAATCCAACGGATATATCACGAAATCAAATTTCTTTTCTCTCATAATCCCTTTAATTTTTCTATAACCTCAAAACACATCTTACACTCAATCCTACGATACAACTGCCTTACGCCATCTATCGTAGTCCAATAACGACCACCCTCTCGGTGCAGGAACTCACTCATTACCTTAGTGTCAGCCACATCATGTAGATCGTATGAGTCAAAACATAACTTACCTATATCGTCAAGATCAAAATAAGTAACCTTATTATACGACATACAACGGATTTGTCTCCCATCAGGAACCTGAACATCGAAAACATTTATCTTCTCCATATTAAAAAACAGAGGGATGCCGATCCCATCACAGACCGGTATCCCTTATAATAAATTAGCGACGAAAAGCATGGTGATGGACATGCGCCACAAATGTAATTACAAAATTCGTAAAAACAAAATATCAAGGGCAATCACCCGTGCATTCGCATGGAGCATCGCTTTTCAAAACCCCATACACCCGATTGTCGCTAGTCAGCCATCGTTTGCCGTCACTCGTAATATAAGCCTGCCGGCATCCCTCCTGATTCACCGTGAGCGTCTTCTTAATACCTTTTGGAGTTGTTATCTCCAGCTCAAGAGTCCGATCAAGACCGTTGTTCATCACCGAGCCAAAGGAAACGGGGGCGCTTCCGGCCCCGGACCCCGGACTGACGGTCAGAGGCTGGTCCGTTACCTCGCCTACCCCGTCCTTCCAATTAATATTCAAATCATTAGCCATAGTTGTATTATTTTTGTTCTATTGCAAAGATAGCAAAACAAATAAACCCCAACCGGCTTTAGTCGATCGGGGTCTGAGTAAGAGAAAAGAAACTGATTATCGTCCCATCATTCTCAATACGGTTCTAGCCGCAGCTTGCGCCCATGTCCAGCTGTCATTAGATGTTACGTTAACCGTCTGTTGAGTACCATTTACATCCAAGTTAATAGTCTCCTTGTCAAGCTCGATAGTAGAGTCTCCAGCGGCTTGCGTTACCTTCACGTTGGCCATCTGGCCACCAGCGGCAGTTACATTCAATGTAGCTGTCAGTTCCTCCAGCGTGACGTTGGCCGGTACGCCCGAGAACGTGATGCTCCAAACGAACTCGCCAGTGGCTCCGGGATCGTCGGCGATAACCTCTCCGTTAGCCGTAGTCTTTCCAGCCGCCGTGTAGTTAGCCGGGAGCAGTAACGTAAGCTTGTTCTCCTTAGCCGGCGTGACCGCGAACGTAAGCTTAGTACTGTTAGACTTACCGGTGATGGTAACATTACCGCCTGTCTTTTGTACGGAAGCGTTAGGGCTGTCTGATCTTACCACCTCAGCAGCCGCTGCCTGATTAACTACCAACGCCTTCTTAGCCCCGCCGTTCGTGGTGGCCGTAAGGTTGATAGTGCGTTGAAGACGACCGGTGTGTTTATCACCGTAGAAATTAACCGCCTGATCTCCTGATCCTGATACCGGGTCGACGGTTACGAAACTGAATTTTCGTGATGCCATACTTAAATATATTTACAAATGTCATTTTATTATGACAAAAATAACTTATATCATATCACAAGCCAAATATAGGGGGGGATAGATAGCACTACGACTACACCCGCTCCACGTACAGACCTATTAAATCCTGTAGATTATGGCTGAGAGGAGTTCCGCTATCCCTAGTACACTTATACACATCAGCGTTCTGGATGTAATATTTATCCTTGAATATCTCCATTGGAGGGAAATACGGGATAGGATCCCCTATAGTACCGGCATGTTCCTTATCAATAACCTTATACAAGGAAGCCGTATTTAGTCCGGGTTCCCATTCCTCCGACAGCGTATGTTGTTGGATAACCTCATAAAGGATATCCGTATCGTCCTTCACCACCCTGAGACAGAATCCGGCATCCACCGACAACCCGAACTCCGCCCCTTCTTGTCCCCATATAGGGAATAGAACCTTAACATCCAGTTTCTCATTAGGGGATAAAGATATAGTCTTGTTATTAACCACCATTCTGGAGAATCTGACAGCCACTTTCTGAGGATCGGAGACATCTTTCTCCTTTGCCTGTTGCCGGACATAAGTCATGGTGATATTTACCTTATCTGGATAGCCGGACTGAGCGTCAATAGCCCTCACCTGCTCTACGGTAGTGGCTAAGCTTACTTCCCTCTGTTTGGCTCCTAACGCCGACATCAGATCATTATCATACTTATCCATCATCCCGATCAAGATCTTGCCTTCCGTCATATCGAACTCCAGACCTATGATCGTTATCTTACCAGCTATAGCCCCATCAACCAAAGCGTTACGCCTATCATATTCAGGGATATAGATATTTTGGTCATCCAAGAAAAACTCATGAAGATTCTCATTCTCATAAGTCCTGATCTCCTCATACTTAGCCGATTTCTCCTCATTAAGAAGCCTTGAGTCATCCAATTTAGCCTCGATAATCTCCTTAACCGTAGCTTTAGGATTAGCCTCCTTGAACGCCAATTGCTCCTCCCCAAACTCTATCCATGGGGCGGGATTCCCGTTAATGTAATCATCATAACTATAGCCCTTGGCGTAATTATCATCAAGCGGATCGTCCTGAACTAATTGATTGGGATATATTTCCCTGTTTATATATACGTAGCTCATATCTTATATCATTAATTTTGTTCTTTAACGGCGATACTATACTTACCTGAAGCGTAACACCAGATATTTATCTCGAAAGGCTTGTTAGCCGTAGTGGTTATAGAAGTACCACTCATGCTTACATAAGCCCCGGAGTTGGGTATAGCCTGCGTGAAGGCCGCCGACGGGACGCACCTGATCATCAGCTCCTCCCCTATCTGCATCCCTGACTGCACGGATAGGGTGGTAGCGGCTGATAACGTAGCCGTGATACTTCTCTTGCTAATAGGCAGGTTAGCTAATGTCGTGACCGTATTAACTCCTATAAGCCTGTCCATGGTCTTCTTGTCGGCCGCCGCCATCAACCCGTTAGTAGACTCGTTGGCTACGGCGTATGTCGTGTTAGGAGGTGTAGCCCAAGTGCCATCTCCACGCATGAAACTGGATGTGCTTCCATTAAGCTGTCTCAATAAGCCGTTAGCTGTAGTAGAGGCTAATCCGTATGTGGTATTGGTAGGCACTACCCACGTACCATCACCACGAAGAAAAGATGCCTGCTTGCCAGCGGCTGGGGGCGGTACCAATCCCGCCGATCCTGCGGCTGAGGACGTCGCTCCACCCATGTTGCTATATGTGGTATTAGGAGGGGTTTGCCATGTCCCGTCACCACGAAGATACTTGGCTTGCGCTCCGGCGGCAGGTGCGGGGACCAAGCCGGCCTTTCCCGACGCTGAGGCAGAAGCGGCTCCCATATTGGTGTATGTCGTGTTGGTATCCGTCCACGGAACATTCACATACATCTTACCATTTCCGTCAAGAGCTACCGGATAATTCTTCCCATTAGCTGAGTACCCGATCTTAACAAGACCCAGATTATCGCTCGTGGCCTGTGAGTATGTAGTGTTATTGTCAGTCCAAGGGACATTGACGTACATCTTGCCATTAGCCAAGAGCACAGCGTAGTTCTTTCCATTAGAAGCATAGCCGATCTTAACCAATCCTAAGGTGTCGGCCGTGGCTTCATTATACGTTGTGTTATTATCCGTCCATGGAACGTTGACGTAAGCGTTGCCGGACGAATCCAGTTGCACCTTATAGTTCTTCCCGGAAGTCGTATATCCCACCTTAATACCGCCAAGAACGGTAGCGGAGGACGTGGGAGGTGTGAAGGTACTTGGTTTGCCCGTAACCCCTGACCAAGGCACGGAGGAAGCCTGACTGGCCGTGTAAGGCTCATACCCATCCTCACTGTTTAATTTAGACTCGTCTTTTATCAGATACATCTTACCTGTAGACGTGACCTTTACCGTATCACCACTTTGAGCCGTAGCGGTGGTAAGGGCGAATCTAGCCGTATCATTAGCTACCACGACCAATCTCTCCAAAGCCGCCTTAGGTAACCTATCTATGCTGATGGTTCCGGACGCGATCTTAGAGGCATCAAAATTGGCCAATGTCGTGGAGATAGTTACGTTGCCTCCGAAGTCCGATGAGACACTACCGGTAACAGCCCCGGACAGCGCTATGGTCCTAGCCGCCTGTAATTTCGTGGCGGTAGGGGCATTATCCGTCTTAAGAGCATATTTGGTAAGATCAATATCATTAGCCTTATCCAAAAGCTGCTCTATCTGCTTGCCATTGTATTTACCTTGAAAATCTTCCATATCAAACTTATTTTTTGCTCAAATATAGTTATATACATAAATACCAAGAAATCGAGGGGGGGGGAGATACGGGTAAGTGTCAGAAACTGCCGTCCCCGTGCAGGAATCCGCTACGGAATATAATAGCCTTGTCTTTAAGTTTCTGGACAGACTCCCATTCCCATTCACCCTCACAAGGCTTAACGACATACTTATTCCCCCATGTCTTAAACTTCCTCTCTATAACAAACATCTCTGGGTCTTTTAAGACATGGAAGATACTTCCAACAGGGAAATACTTATCAGTTCTCAATATAACTCGATGATGTCTCTCGTCATATTCAGGATCGCCTACGATACGTGCCTTATAAAACTGGAAATCATTTAACGTCTGATCCACAGGCTCTATCCAATAATGTTCTTTACCCATTGCAGTTTGTATTTAATTATCTATATTTGCGGTGTAGTAACTCATAATGTTTTAAGTGATTTTCAACCAAAGGGGAAGGGTGTCCGTGAGGATGCCTTTTTTTCATTCCCGCCCACCCTTCCTATGAACAAAAGATCTACCTCGAACAAATGTAATCATAATAAGGCTACGATCAAAAAGAAACCCTATCGGTATTCTATTGCCGACAGGGTTCTCCAACGTTGTATCAAACCTAAATCATATCACTCCATTTGATTGTGTCACCGACGAAGCACCGCACCGCCAGATACCTTACGAACGCCGTCCCTTCCGGGGCGTCAGGGTCTTCCAGATAAGCCAAGACAGCCTTGACTATTTTCTGGTCGCAATCCAATACCTTAGGAAAGTAGTCGCTATAGAACATAGCGAACAGATATTGGATATCTCCCCAAGTGGCGTTATCAGGTTTCTTAGCCCCGCATTTATCGAACATCTGCTACGTCCACGGCCGCCTCTACGATCGTAGATCTCATCATCGTAGTCCTCATCGTGGCCGCCGCCTAAATCTATAACTCTCATCTTAACCTAATTTTTTAATTAACAACTCTTTTAGCTCATCGAAAGAGGATCCCATCCTATCGACTTTCTCCTCAAGATTCTTGATCTTCCGGTCTTGATCCTTAGTCTGCTTAAAAGCCGGATTGATTTCCTCAAGGATCGAATCACAAGCCTCTAGCGTCCTCCTATGCTTATCGATACTATCGAGAATATCGGAGCTGGTTCTCTTAGCGGCGTTAAGCTGGTTCATGATCGGATCGACCGAGCAGGCCAAAGTTATGTTATTGGACATAGCGACATCCCTGCTCTCCGGTACGACGTAGGTCATGGAAGACCCGTTTATCTCCACGGTAAGGTCTATCACCCTATCCTGTAGTTGCTGATATTGCCCCATCTGACCCATCTGGGGTTGCTGGAACCTAGGCTCGGACACGTTAACCACATTCCCCATCCTGAACACCGGGACATCGGACGTATCCAGCGTATATACTTGAAATCCTTTCTTTAAGTCTCTAAACATATCTCGATTTTTAAGCGGGAGGGAATACCCTCCCATTAGACATCCAATCTAACCTATTCCTCATCAACATCCGTTTCCGACGCTGACGCGGCGGTTGTAGGCACACAGCAATCCATGAGCCTCAATACACCCCTTACCTTATTGAAATAAACAAGGCGTTCGGTGTTGTTAACCATAGCCGCTCCGGTTACCGGGCAGCATGTGTCATCACCCACCGTGGATACGGTGCTGTTCGCTGGGACAGCTATCTGTACTGGCAATGTCTCGCCTGTTGTCGGAACCACCTGCCGGATTTTCAGCAGCAGAAGGCCCTCGCATGGCAAGGACAGCCATATCCTTGGGTTGATGCCGAAGACGGTGTTGGTAGTAGTCACTACCACGTTCTTCGTGACCAACTCATAAAGAGACCCTATTTTAGAAACACAAGCCATAATAGTCTCCTTCCTTTATAGAGTTAGATAGCGGCGTTTCCGTTGTTGCAGCAGCCATTGTTGCATCCACAACTATTACCGCAGCATCCTCCATTGTATCCACTAAATCCTTGATATGGATAACCACCATAGCCATTACCTGCAAACGGGTTGCAGACTAAATAGCTAGGCACCGGGCAAGGACGAATCTGGTTAACAATGTTTTGAGTTTGAGCTTGCTGAGCGGCGAACAACTCCAATGTCTGTTTTTGCTCACGAAGAGAATTGATCTCATTCTGCATTTCACGCTTCTCAAGGTTACAGAACTGCTCATTGATAAATTGAGTCTGTGCGTCTATCTTAGCGCTCAAGATATTAAACTGACTCGTAGACTGCTCTCTGTTGTTAGCCAAACCGTTATTGATATTGTTCTGAAGAACATTGGTTTGCTCTAACGTCCGCAATTGATTGTCAAAACCCTGCTGCGTTATCATATTTTGAGTAGCGCACGTGCTTTGGTTGATCAAAGAACTCAAATTGCAGCAGCAAGAGCTAATTTGATTACCGATCTCACAACCTTGTTGCTGTACGGCGTTAATAACAGCCTGAGAGGTCATACCTACCTGACCAGCTACCTTATCGATAGCGCCTTGTACGTTACAGATAGCGTTTTGCAATTGAGTGGTAGTACAGTTCAAGGCGTTAGCGATCTGATCGATAGCGCTTCTGTTACCTTGGATAGCCTGCATCAGAAGCTCACGACCATAGTCGTTATTCAATTGAGCTGGAAGACCATTAGCGCAACACTCATTACCATTGCCAAAACCATTGCCAAAGCCACGGCCACCCCATAACCAGAACAGGACGATGATCCACAACCACCAACCGTTAGCCCCGCCGAAACCGTCTTGGTTGTTACGGCCGTTCATCAAGGCCGCCACCAAGTTCGGATCCATCTTATTTCCGCCTATTAAGTTGGCGAACATCCCCGGAATCATAGATAATAAACCGTTAGTGGCGCTTCCACTACCGGAACCCATACCGTCTAACAAAACGATTTTGTCTCCACTTGTACCCATGTCTATTTATTTTTGAATTAATAATAACCCCACCTGATGGCGGGCGTTACAAAGTCCAAAAATTAACAGCCCTAAAATCGTGATATGTGTCATCATCAAAGTACGTCATGTCTTGTAAATGGGATTAATAAGAACCGATACAAGACAAAAAAATCCGGAGCGTATCACTACGACCCGGATTCATCGCAAATCTATAAAATCCAATGTTTCAATGCTCGAAAGAAAACGTCTCACGACGTCAAAGAGAGATTAACTACACGAAAAATCTCGCATCAACTTATTTGTATTAGCAGTGTATTCATTAACTATCTTACTGGATGAGGGATTATCCTCTATCCTTGACAGGCGGTTATCGTCACTCCTTACCGTAACGTCACCCATCCTTCGTACCATGTTTTCTTGATATGATGATGGATCGGAGTATATAAGATCATCAACGAACCTGTATATCGCACCATCAACCGTCTCACCTACCTTCTCATATAAGCCGGATTGGAATGACACGAAATCATCATACCTCTCACGAGCCAAGAACGAACCGTCCGGTCTCGCCTCGACGCCGCCGTTGACCTCCCGGAGCAGGCCCGGATTCCTTTGGTACAGATACCTGTAAAACCCGGCATCCATCATCCTGTCCTGACTATCCAGATAGAAAAGGTTTCTCATGCTACTGTCACCGGACTCGATAGCCACGTCAAACAGAAGATCCCTTACCTGACCTTCCGGCAACGACATCTCCATGCTTTTTAACGTACCTCTGTCATGGTGGTTCAAAGATACGTTATAAAATCCATTAAAATCAAGGAAACGTAAGACATTATTATATAAATCCGATTTTTTTAACCTTTCCTTGATCTGGATCTTCCTCAACGAGGTACAGGATTTGATAAAATCCCGATCCTTTCCCTGCCTAGCCTCGTATCTCCTGAACTCTCGATCAATATCGACATCATCCATCTCAGGAGTCACGGGATGTTGGTATATTAATCTGGTAAGGATCATGTTCTCGGTATTCGAGGATGAGATGTTGGACATAACTAGCTTCTTTATGTTATCCTTGACCACGCCAATATCGGAACGGGAAGCCCCTGCGGGAACCACGCCAGCCGGCAAGTACGAGGGCCGCTCTATCCCGATATCGGCCAACATCTCATAGGCCTGATCGGTGTCGATTATCGGAGCCGTGTTATGGTACGTATTCCTACCCATATACAACATGCTCCTATCATACATATCGGAAGGGGATGTATTCCCGGACCTTACATACACCATCCTATCCCCAGTAGAATAAGTATCCTGAACCTCGTATATCGGGTTCCCTTTTCCTGTTATCCTATCAAGATCGGAGATAAAGCTATCGTATACCGAATTGCCGGCCTGTATGGAAGACAACATGACATCCAGCGACGCCATAAGATCACGGATATCCTCCGGTCTGGATATAATCATCTCATCGCTGATCGCCTCGCTTATATCCACACCCATGTCGGCAAGATCCATGGCTATGTCATGCAGACGTCCGGCAACGTCCTTGATGTCCTTAAAATCATCCATATCGATTATCTCCCCAACCTTATCCCTTAGACCCTTCATATCCTTAGGCATACTGATATACGGTATGGTACTATTGAAGTACGAGTCGGTAATCGTATTTCCGTCCTGACTCCGAACCTCCATACGGGTCATATTACGATACGTGTCATACATCCGATCTGCGTAATCCTGATCCTCCTGATACCAGAGTGCCAAGGAAGGGTATGGGATGGAGGCGAAAGCCTGATCGAACTCCCGGCGGTCGCTGATACCGCCTACCGCCCTCATGATCGTATCCCTTACCTCTATTGGATTCAAGCCCCTTCTCTTTCCTAACGAGTCATATGTATCCTCATATATCATATAATCATCACCAAGACCTGACTCGGAGGACAGGAAATACATATCCTTCTCATTAAGATTCCCCTCAGACATAAAATCGACAATCCTCCTCATCATATCCCTTACCCGCTCATACTCCGATCGGTTAGTCATGATATTATCAATCTCATCAGCGTCATACATCCCAGATCGCTCAAGATTGTACCTATTGAGGAATATATCACCGCCGGAAAGGAAGTTAGATACGATCATATCATTAAGATCATTGATATTATCAACACCCAAGGAAGTAAGAGTATTATTAATATCCTTAACCTCATCAGCCATGAAATTGCCGGCGAAATAGTTCTTCCGCTTGATAAAGGACATGACATCATCATACCTAGGTTCCCCATTACTATCCAGATCATATTCTGATGGCATGGACATCCAGTCGCCAAAGAAGGACACGAAGTCGGGGGAGTAGGCCGTACCCCAGACCGATAAGGCCTGCTTCTGGTCGCCCAGCACCTCCATCGCCCTTTGGTATAATCCGGATGGTTGGTCGTTCGGGGCAAGGACATTATCTATCCCACCCTCCTTATTTTTTATAACATAACAAGATCGTCCCATTACTAAATCGTTTTGACACAAAGATAGAAAATCCCGCCTACTCTCACGAGCGGACGGGATACCAAAATAACAACATAATAACAAACCTTATGTTTCTACTGAAAAGTACAAATCATTTTGCCGATCCTCACGGACAGGCAAAAACTCAATCCTAAATAACAAAAAAAATGAAACTTATCGTTTAGCGAAAATATCTTTATCTGATCTGCCGAGAACCCTACCTTTCAACTCCAAGAACCTAGGCATCCATTCCTTGGATATCTTAGACACGATCCACTGGAATCCCTTAGGAGTCACATAAACAGTGTTAGTTCCATAAAACTCATCATCATCACGGTATCTGTAACGAGCGTAACCACGATCTATCATCCTTTGGGAAAGCAACCATCTCTTACCGGTCTTAGCGAAGAATTTATTATCCTCAAGCAATATCCGGAGATTCTTCTCCGCTATATCATATCCATGAGCCTCTAGCTTTTCCCGAACCTCTCTGATCAACATATCTGTCTCTTGGGCTATTTCGGCTGTCTTAGCAAACTCAACCATAGGAGCCTGTTCTTTGATGATGTTATCAGATATCCTTTTAGCCTCTAATGCAAGCTTAGCTTCTTTTTCAGCCCTTTCTCTAGCTTCCACCTCATCAGCATACATCCGTAAAGCCTCCGAATAGCTAGATGGTATTTTATTTATCACTTTATGAAAAACATCCCTGTAAACATTAAATACAGATCTAACCTTTCTAGCTATAAAATACTCCATACAAGATATAGAAATCATATAAACATTTACAGGTCTTCCTACTGTCGTATTTTCGCCATTTGTGGCTAAAATCTCATAATCAATACCTTGCATAAACTGATCACTACTTACTAAAGCTCTAACAGCTTTCTCCTTAGCCGAATAAACCAATGGCCATACATCATCTAAATTAACAGGGAATTTATCACCAAGTTTACTTAGATTTAAAACCTTTTCAAAATACGATCTGATAGATAAGTCATCACTCAAAACAATATTACACATAATACAAAACAACAAGGGCCGTTTGGCGTCCGTTATTCCACCAATAGCCCTCATCTATCGCCTACGCCTAGGCGAGTTAATATCTTCTTATGGCCCAATAACGGATGGACACCGCAATTATAAGACCTTATTTTGAAACTACAAACAAACAGGAGATATTTTTACAAAAAATGTAATCAGCCATATTCCTCTGTCATATATAAAGCGTAGCTATACCTATCCTCTATCATCTCCACCACCTTCTTGATATCAGATAAAGTTAGTTTCTTTATCTCCATATTCCTACTATCCATCCTGACAAAAGAGTTCTTGAACTCCTGCTCGGTTATAGCATCCAACCTAAATAGATTGTATTTTATAAGCAACTGGCTTACGTCAAATATCAGGATATTAAGATTAATATCATCCTTCAACTCATCAAGAAGATCACGCATCATGGCTTCGATAGCATCAGTATCAAGCTCCAGTTTCTCGGCTTCCTTCATCAACTTCTTGATAATACCATTGTGCTCGATTATGATGTTAGCATTATCATCATCGGTAGGTAAAAGGATATCCATCGTACATTTTATACCGACCTTATCACTAAGTCTTTTATTGAACTCAGTCATATAATCAAAAGCCTGATCCCTACTTAATGAGTATGTATGATCAAGCAACTGCTTTTGTCTGACCTTGACAAAATAGTTACTGGTGTATAGCATCATCAAGACCTTTACTCGCTGGATGCGTAGGTCTTGCATAATTTTCCGATGTAAAAAACTATCTAACTGCATAATATAAAGAGTCCCCACCGGGGCCATCACACACCCGACAGGGACCAACTTTTAAATATCTTACTCGTCAGGTGATGGACTGACACCGCGAAGATAAGTCAAGATATTTAATTTAGCAAGGATTTTCCGCCTCATTTTCTCCGGATACTACGTTGCCGTCAGAAACCAAAGACTTGTCCTCGGCCGCCTTCGTAGGCGAAGCGGAACCCGATTGGGAGCTGGACGGGTTGACGAACGGGGTCTCCGTATCCTCGAAGAACGTCTCATCCCTCCTAATACTCATTCTGAACTTAGGTGCTATGAAAGGATCGTTGTTAAGATCAATATTAATCGTAACGTCATTCATCAAAATATCCTCCTTAGTCCTAGAATCGCCTATCCATCCTCTTACGTCAGCGGTCATAGGCATCCTGCTAGCCGCTTCCTTGACAGCTTCAAGCCGGTTCTTGATAACATCCACGTCTCCCGCCAGCGGAATCATATATGCCTTATTATCCAACCCTGATCTGGCTATAGCGTTATTAAGATCCATTATATCATCAATACTTACGCCTCCGCCTAGACCCTCCGTAATCCTATCAGCCATCGATCCGATCATGGATGAGAATGACGATATATCCTGATTTTTCAATCTTACGGGGTACAGGTAATTTCTTCCATTTCCTGTCTTTATAGCTACGACCGGGATACGTGAATCTTTATAGTCACCATACTTGTCCCTGACGATAGCCGTACAGAACGGGAATATATTATACTTAATATCATCCCTCATCGTAACCACCCCGTTCTCTATATATCCTACGCTCTCTACCTTGTCGACCGTCTCGCTGGTAAAGTCATTCTCGGATACCATCAACGTACCATTATCATCACTTACGCTAAAATTAGGTCTTCCCGGCAAAACACTGGTAACTGTACCTACGAACGGTATATCAATCTCGCCAGCGACAGATCCTACATTATCCCTATACAACTCAAAGGCCATACTCCTTAAATCAGCGTTACTCCCTTTTGAGTCTGGATCATTGGCTTTTAGCACCGAGACAAAATTACCATCACCATCCACGATCTTAATAACCATATTATCAACCAGCTCTCGGTAAGCCGACTTAGTCTCATCAGAATTAGGGTCAACGGCGTTAAGGCTATTGTATTTATCATACAATTCCTTGGTATATGGATCTAACATATCCATCTTAAACCTTACCATATCACCCTTGCGGAGGCTAGCCGTTGCTTCCTGATTCACCGACTCGTTGTTAGATCCAAACGTATCACCCGTATAATAAGGGACAATAGATCCATCCTGCCCCTTGCGATACACCATAAACCAGATGGAGGTCGACAAGGCGGTTTGCCGCCCCAATATGACACCGGTAGCGTTCTCGAAAGCCTGAGCGTCATCCTCGCTTATCATCCATCTTGAGTGGTTATTCGACTCTATAACAGTAAATATGTCGGTTCCGTTGGTGAAATCCATCACCCTTCCATTATCAGTATCAGTGGCATCAGATCTTTTAAGCCCAAGACTGTCCATAAACCTGTCAAGTCTCATTCCGCCAACTTCATAATACATAACCCCACCGATCTCTCTCTTCTGAGCCATCAACACCACCGGATTCTGGGCGGCGTTAACTTCCGTCCTGCCGGTGGATGTCCCGGGTTCGCTCTCTGTGAGGACATCACCCATAGGTATGGATTTATCGTAATCCTTGACAGCTATACTTCCGTTATCATACAACCTCATCCATTCCACGAATTGAAGAAGAGGCCCATCGGAATAATTATTGATAATATCAATAGCCTCATTAAGCTTATCCTGATCAATCTCATTGCCATTGTCAGCCTCATTCATAAGATCATTATAAGTCTTTATAGCTTCTTTGATCTGATCCTGATCAAGACCATTGATATTCATATCTACAATATCATCAACAGCGTCCTTGATATTATCATAAATATTATCATGGATCTTCAATCTATCTATTATCGATCTAGCCTTATTGATCCTTGAAATAGGATTATCCCCAAACCCGTTAACTAGACTATCGACACGAGGCTTGTTATTATCATATATCTGTCTCTCCCTAGGAGATAAGACATCCTCATTACCGTTCCATATCTTTATAGCTATATTATTGATTCTATCATCAGAAGGATTTATGATATCCTCATTATCAGGAACCCTCTCGACTATATTACCTTCATCGGTCTTAATCTCGTTCTCCATAGATCTGGCTATCATATGATTATATGTCTTGAACATAAATGCCTCATCCTCCCCTATAAGACCATCTTGGTAAGCCTTGTCTATAGCTTGGTCGTTGGCGTAAATATCATTGGCATCAGGATTATCAGTATTCCTGAAATCATACTTGCTATCATCCTCCTCATAAGTCTTATCCCATACGTTCGATAATATCTTCATGAACCCGCGCTCCTGCGCCCGGATGAATCTTCTGTCACGCATACGACGAAGAGACTCGTTTATATTCTTATAAGCCACAAGATTATGACGATACTCACTAAGCAATGCCATAGCCTCCTTATAATTATCAACCCCACGGATAGATACGACGTTCTCAAAATCAGCTATAGTATCATAAGCCGCCATAAGATCAGCGGCACTGATCCTTGAATCATTTCTATTTAAGAACAACTTAGATATATCAGCCTCTGAGTTAATTAACGTAGTTAATTTCCTCTCCAATGCGATCCTATCCTCTGTTAATTTAAGAAGCCTATCATTCTCCTTGACCAACTTAGCCTTATCAGATTCAAGAGCGTCCTTCGACGCGACACTTTGTTGAAGCCTCAAGATATTCTTCTCCATCCTCTGTATATCATCCGTAAGCTTCCTAAGTCCTTCAAGATCCCTGCTCGAATCAGGATTAAGACGAGAATATATATCAAGAGCGGGACCTATATCCGTATTGTATATCCTTCTTAACTGATTGGCAATATCGTTCAAATTATCCTTCGCCTCAAGACCATTATATACCATGTTAGAGATATAGGTATTGAACGATCTATTGGATATACCCTCGGTAAGAGAATCGGCGAACCTATTGGCCATGGTAAAATTATCTACCTTCTTATTAAACTCATTGACAAGATCGGCTTTATACTCATTGACCTGCTCATCCGTCATATTCATATCGGACGCTATATCGCTATTAGGTATAGATTCGACTACCGTCCTGAAATTCTCCTTCGTATCATCCAGCATCCCCATCTCCGAATCATAACGAAGACGATTGAATACGGCGTCACTAAAAGTCTTATCTATGATTCTAGAATTAGGTATATCGTCAGCGTTATTATCCGTTTTCAAGCCTGATAATTGAGCGTTCAGAGCCATACTGCCACGAATAGCACGGATAGCGGCGGTAGTCAAGGCGCCGGCATTGGCGTTGTAGGCCTCCACCATCCCCTTGTTCCTGGACATGTCTTGGCTCCATTCACTTATACCTCCAAAGGTCTTTCCACCCATAACCGATCCGATAATCATACCGATGCCGATCTCCTTCCAGCCTTGATTAGACCCGTACGTCTCCTTGAACCCATTCTTTATAGCCTCCATATAGCCTATATTCTGCCGGATAGCCATAGGATTGTATCTTGATTCTACCCAATCATTGGCGGACTTACTAGCCACTCCCTGAAGACCTTCCTCATACAGACCCTCTGACACTGGGCGCTTGATGATATTGAACGTATTTCCGGCTACCTTCTGCCATTTCTTTGGTGTTATGGCTCTTAACGTACCGTTATCCATCCTCTCGGCACCTACGCCAAATATATTGCGTTTTATGAACTTATCCACACCAAGATCCATGCCGAACATAGCGCCGAACATAGCTATATTGGATAATGACAATATGCCGACGTTGGCGGCAAATACGGCATTAGCGGCATTGGCATTGTCAGCTCTGAACTTAATAAGCTCCTCATATGGGACTTCCCTTCCATAAGCGTTACGGTAAGACTGCCTGAAATTCTCCTCAGCCTCCATCAGCATGCTTCTGGCCTCGACAGACGCCTCCCACGAGGTAGATGTGCCAAGGAAAGCGAGGGTGTCCAGTCCCTTGCCTATCCTCCGTCCCGTACGGGCGGCCCTAAGGTAGACACCGAACGCTTTCTTGGTATCCGAAGCCGCTTTGCCTATCCTAGCCAAAGCCACACCCGCCCTAGCTCCCATACGAGCTAAGTTCATCAATCCAGCGCCGGAATATACGGCTGACGATAACATGGCTCCAGCGGCAAAAGCAAGACCGGATAAAAAATCGTTAGACCAGAAATTAGCCGTAGTCATGCTTTGAAGGAAATTCATATCCCGCTCCTCACGATTGTAATAATGAGCAAGACCGTAATCCATCTTCTTGTCCTGATCATCCAACCATCTCGTGAAATCGTTATCAAAAACAGCGTTAAAATTACCTCTGGATACACCGGCGTAAATACTATAAAAAGGCTGAATAACACCACCTAATCCATACAAAACGGCTTTACCTACAAATTTCCCCAAACCTCTCATCCATTTCTCAGTCCTACTTTGACTCCTAGATAAACGTGTGTCGTTATCTACACCGGGGATATAAGACTCGTATTTAGGTATCCAAGTACCGCTACTAAGTCGATACCTTGAATCCTCCAACGATATCTCCGGACCAGTAAGATTAAACCTGCCCTTATAGCTTTGATCAGAAGCCATATATCCTAATGGGGACATATGTTTCATATCATCATAATAATTTGTCTTAACAGTATTCTTGATCCTCTCCGACAATGACGGTATCTGGGACTTTGATCTCTCGGAAGCGGAATACGGATCCAATACCGGAGGCAGGTCACGATCCGGTATATCATAGGGATCCGTACCAATAGCCTTTATATTATCTACGTTTATGGTAGGATATCTGTACTTCTCGGCAATATCCTTTCCGTTAGAGGTATTATTATAGATTTCCATTGTTTCCATTATTTCCACTATTTCCGTTATTCCTGTTTCTTATCTCCTGATCAATCCTATCAGCTATGGGCGAGATGAAGCTCTCGAAATCATCAGTAGTAGATCTTCCCTCGCTCCTCCAATACACCTCATTCTCCTTGCTAAGTATCTGTTGCCATGCCATGACCAAATAATACTGCGGGCAGAAGTCGATCTTCCTTGCTACCTCATCAGCATAGTTAACGCCATCCAGATCAATTGAATACAACTGGGTATTACCCTCTCTAGCCCCTCCTTTGCTATATATATCAACATTTATCCCAGAAGAACCATTATTATACTTATATCCGGAAGCCCTTAACTCGTACATAGAAGCGTTATCGAACAACACATCAGTAGCGATCATCATCTGATTCTTCCTGATATTCCCGTCATTTATATTCGTAAACATATCTATATAAGGCATTACCGTGTCCTTGGCCCCGCTAGCGTAAGCGAATGGAGCTACCAACAATGACTTAGCCATCTTCCCATAAGCGTTGTTGCTTGAGCTGGCGAAAGATATGGGTACGACACCGGAATCATAGGTCTCGGACGGGATGCTTACATCCTCTTTGTAGAAAGTAAGTCCATTCGCAGCCAGATCAGCCTCGCTTACCTCAACAACAGATCGACTATCACTTCCATTATTGCCAATGATCTGATAATTACCATCACCTATAGGGGATATGGTAAACGTTATCTTCGTATTGGCATTACCCATATACTTAGGAATAAAACCGCCACCACGGGTAAATAGGTCACTAACCTTTATATAATCTTTCTCTGCTTGACTTCCAGACGGATAATCACCGGAGAAGATATACTCACGCTCGGCATACTCATGACGATATTGTCTCAGGTAATCCTCGCCAGCACGTTTAGCGTCATCAGCGATCCTACCTAAATCCCCACGACTCCATTTATGTCTTAATAAATCATTCCTCTCTTTATGAGCCTCATCATATATAGCGGTAGCGACAGCGATCGCCCTGTTATCCCCGGCAAACCTATCTCTTATTTCCTTAATGTGCTTATTCTTACTAGCCCCAGATACGGCAAGAGACATTATAGATTCAATATCATCAAGCGAAAAAGACGTTCCCATTAAATCATTCACACGATCCAATAAGACACCTGATTGACCCGAATCCATTGATACATGAGGCATTTCTCCTTCAACACCGTAATTAATAGTATTTATATTATCATTTAACAAAGAGCTGTAAGCGGACAACTTACTCCAATCATTTAATGTTATATCGTTTATACCATTTATATCAAAAACCTTATCGCCATTGTTATTAATATCTCCAAGATTGAATGTGCCGAATCCATAACTAATATCTATACCTGACCCACTGCCCGATCTAGCTTCTCTCTGAATTATAGTATCAATACCATCCAAAACAGCATTACTCGCCTTATTGAATCCATCATTGATCTTATTATACTTCCCTCTTTGGGTATTTAATCCAAGAAGCTTCAAATAACTATCCTGACCATTGTAATCAAGCAACTCGTTCCTTGACCCTCCATTGGCCTTGAAATAAGCCATGATAACCTGATCGTTATCCATATCCTTGACCACGTTACTATTCTCAGGATCAGACGCCCATGCGTCGATCTTCCTTCTAGCGTCATCTGATAATGACTTAACGAAATTACCCATGCCGGTAGTCACCGCCTTCTCGTTGGCTGTGAACCTGTTCATGAACTCATCGCTTATGCTCACATCGTTAAGGTTTGCGCTCTTGGTAACCACGGTAGGCCCGGTCGTGTCATCACCTCCGCCACCTCCATTCTCCGACTTACCCGATTTGCTGGCTCTCATCAACGCTGCTTCCTCCATGGCTAGATTATGCCTTTTTGTCTCATTAAACTTAGCTCTATCCATCATCTGCTGATTAGCCTTGAAATAATAATCATCAACACCCAACGTCTCGTATGAGTTATTATAAGACCATCTCAGCCCGACGCCACGAAGGAACTGCTGTCGTACCATGAACATGCCGGCTCGCTCCGGGCTGTAGTTGCTACCGATAACGCCCTCGGCCTCCTCCACGAAATTATTTCTCTGCTTGATAATATCCGCCAGCTCCGACTCCAACTTAGCCCTCTTGGCCTTGTCATTGCCAACGCCCTTTAGCTTGGCTCGTATGGATTCTTCCTTGACACTGAAATCATCAATATACCCTTTAAGGAAATCTGAGGTGCTTTGAACATTAAATAAGTCAGGATTCGTTCTAGCCATATATCTTCCCTCTAATTGCATCTGAGCCTTACCGTTCTCAGATATAGAAGCCATGGCTATATCCCTGACCTGAGCGTAACTCATCTCATCTATATACATCTCACGCATCTCGCCCGTCCTGTTGCCATTGGCATCAGTCACCGGTACATTGACTTTCTTCCCCTTGTTAAGGGAGATGAAATTCTTCATCTTCTCATCAATCTCAGCGTGGTAATCCGTATAAGGGGTATAATGTATAGGATTAAGACGTGTCCCTACCTGACCGTCATTCATCCAAGCCACGGCATCCGCAAAAGCCTCAGCCTCGTTTATAGGACTATACATCTTGGGATTGTTCAGCTTCATATCCTCCATCTTCTCGCTAAAAGCCCGGATCTCCCTAGTACCGGAAATAGCATTCAACACACGGGTATCCAGAGCTTCTCCAAGACGAGCCTGTATGCTTCTGGCTATACCGTCGGAAGCCAAATTAGATTTACGATACACGTTATTCACGTCCTGTATCAGCCCATTTAACCTATTCTGAAGATATTCCCTATCCTGAGGTTTTATAATGTCAGAATTGATAATATAATCAGCATACTCGTTTATAGCCTGCCGATTGGTATCTATCTTCTGCTGCATGTACCCCATCCCCTGCATCATGACATCCATGTTGTAGGGCGATACATACTTGCCGTAATTCCTTAATATACTATATTGCGAAGCCATCCTTTATCCTTTCTTGCCTTTAGTTACTTCCTGAGCAGGATATAATTTCCTATAAATCAATATATCTCCTTGAGGATCAGCGATTAATTGTCCATTGGGACCAATCTTTACATCCCCAAATATAGACCTTAATGTATTCATGGTCGTAGCCGTATTCCACTTCTGCTGGATCTCGTCATTTACGCTATCGAAATACCTAGCCCAGTTCTCGTCATTCATAGCCAATCCCTGCAATATCCGTTGCTGGTAAGCTTGACGTTGGGCTATATTCTTATCATACGTATCAGCCCAAGTACGGGCGTTTACATTATCAGCCCAAGCCCTTTGAACCACGTTCCCTTGTTCTACCTCATTAATGTATCTACCTATATTGGAACTCATGATAGCCTGTAAGTTGGATGATAAAGCCCCTCTCTGGGAATCCGGGACATTACCCATCTGATCCAATTGTGATTGGAAAGCACGATTGGTCTCAACCATATACTGATCAGCCGATCTCAACACCGGATCCACGGTAGGAGCGTAATGCCTTTCCAGACCTTCCGTTGTCACGGCTCCCGTGGTCATCCTAAATACCTCGGGGAAGTCAAGACCGCCACCCACTATATTCCTGCCTCCATTGCCGCTGTTCGACTTACCGGCATTTGTATTGGTCTTAGGGAGTGTATTGGGATCAATCAGCTCAGGCATATCCAGTTTAACATCAGGTTCCTCCACATCACCTATATCCATAGGACCTGGAGCCACCTTATGAGGGTCAAGTATAAAATCAAGACCTTCCATTCCTTTCATGGATCTCAATGCCTGCATCTTAAGCATATCCTCGCCAAGTATCTTATTAACGACATCCTTGTTCTTGTCAGAGAATAGTTGGCTAAAATGGGTGATACCAGCATCGTTAAGAGCCTTATGCTGTTCCTCTGTAACAACGTCTAGACCGATCATAGGGCGAGATGTGGTAAACAAACCTAATTTATTGTCTCTCATCCTATCATGATATGCGGCTTTCTTGTCTTCCGGGTAATTACCTTGACTATCCTCACCGCCAAAGGAAACGAGCGTCGTGTAATCCCGAAGCGCCTCGGCGTTGGCGATGATCGGGTTCTCAGCCGTAGCCAAGCCCATCCAGCTACTTGTCTGACCGTAGATAGCGTCTTGCAATGCCCTAGCCCTAGCGCCCTCTGAAGCTCCCATATAAGCATCGTAAGCGACCGGATTGAATGTCTTATAATAATTCAACCTCTCATCCGTATTAATACCTCCATAAGAGCCATCAGTTCCTTGGCGTTGATAACCGAAATAGTTAGGATCATTGTTGAACCTATTCTCGATCGGGCGGAAAGTTAATTTACGACCGAACAAAGACGTGCCTCCTATCTCCATCTTCTGGCGAATACCAGCCACTTTCTTAAGCAGCTCTTTCTTAGCCTCAGCTATATCCTCCTCCGTAAGACCGTATTCTTTCATAGATCTGGATATGATGTTATCTATCTCACCACCCTTAGCGAAATACGTATCCTCATCCTTCTTCATCTTCCGGTCTTCCTGCTCCTTGTATATGACATTAGCGAAGTCCGTAAATCTTCCCTCTAAGCCATTAACGGTATCGTTGCTATCATTTATAGCCTTAGATAATACGGAGGCGTTCAAACGCCTTGTATTCTCGTCATCTATCTTATCATTCTTCTTCAGCTTCTCCAGTGCCTTCTTCTGATCATCGTAAGCCGATTTAAGACCGATCTTAGCCTTATACCTGTCCATTAACGTAGCATACGTATCCTTAGGCGTAGCCTTGATCCCATACGTATCCCTGATGTATTTGGCGAAATCCGGCTCTATGGTTGTGTCGTCGGTAATAACCTTCGTCCCCTGCTCCAAGGAAACGGGGGTTCCACCATCGGCATGCTTCTGCCCCATGGCCTCCATCGGCTCCTCTCCGGGCTGCGTCACGTACTCACCCTTCTCGACCTCTACGTTGGCTTGATCCTCCATCGACTTAGGTAACGGATACAGATACTCACAGGTAAGGCTTCCGCTATCGACCCTATTATTAGGTCCTAGATAAACACCCCCACCATCCTTGTACTGCATCTGGGATTGCCTTCTTTGTCTAGCCTCACGTTCCTGAGCCAACCTGATATTAGTACGAGTACCTTTCTCAGACGCTATCCCAGAAACCACGCTACGAGCCAATCCCATGATACCACTAATTCCTGAGGCTATGGTGGTTATCGTATTAGCTGTTTTAGCCCCGGTGGATAAATTTCCATATCCCTTGCTTCTCATACGTCCTATACCACGACCCATCTGAGTGAACCTAGACCCTATATCATCAGCGCCATAGTAAGGGATGGTGGTAAAATCAAAAACATCCGTCTCGCCTGAACCGGTCTTAGACTTATCAACATCGTTAACAGTTATGTTATTAAGCATAATACCATTGTCCTGATAATTCTCAGCTATACGTTGCAAACTACCCTTGAAGCTAGCCGGAAACACATTATCCTGATCTGGAGTATCCAAAGAATATATCCCTAGCGGATTGACCGACGCGAGTAATCCTTGGTTGGTATTTACCAAAGGTTCTATACCTAACCCTTGTATACCATCCATATTACCAAGCATATACGACCCAACTTCCCCGGCCTCTTGATATTTAGGTATCTTCCTCTTGATTACATACTTGCTCATGTCTAATTAATTTCGTTCTGACACAAAGATAATCTAAAAAAACGGAGACTCACCATTTATATAACGATGAGTCTCTTTAATACTAATATTTTAAAGCCGCAACAGGATTACCCCATTTCTTCTTCCATTCATGTCCAAGATAGTCTATAAGCTTATCATAAGTATCTATAAAGCCCCCATCTATAATGCCGGCAATAACATTCTCTATAGCCACTATATCATTCAACTGATTCTTTGTGGCCATATTTCTTATCCCACTCTCATGTTTATTAAACACTATAAAATTAATAGCTTTAGCAACTCTTGATATCCTATCAGACAACTGACTCTTATCATTAACCAATCTAGCTATAGATGAACTCATTTTAATATAAGCTTCTCCGGCGGCATTCCTGTCCTCTATAAATCCATCATGTAGCCATATTATCACCTTGGCATATATTTCTGGATCCAACTCCAATGCTACCATAACAAAAAAATACGGATTGACATACCATTTCTGCCCTTCTCCCTTCCCTCTTCGGTAAGCCATGCCGTATTTTTTAAGATCAGTTATCTTATTGATTTCCAATACATAATTTTGTACTGTAAGATTTCTTACAGTACATATATTGCTTATACTCAATTCTTTAACAAGAGCCTTCATCTTTTCCTGAAAACCATTTGTGGAGAACAAATGATCAAGTCTCCTCGACTCTAATCCCATAGATTTGCGTTTTTCATTTAAAGCCTCCATAACTTCCGTTATACACACAAACCCGTCCTTGGACATAACAGAGATATTTCTACCCAACAATTCTCGACTTTCTGACTGCAAAATCAAATTACTTTTCATACTTTTATCATGCTTTTAAATTAATAAGTGCGCCTACCCGCTCGTGATGAGTAGATAGGCGCACAAATATAAATAATAAATTACACAATTACAAACTATAAAACAATGAAATTCAATTTATAACATATTGTAATTATTGAACAGTACTAATTTTTTTTTACGAACAACGAACCTAGAGCTTTCACCATGTCATAGAAGCCAGCGGAACTGAACCCAACAGCCACCCCATAAAGCAGAGCTTCCCACCATTCGCTACCTATAAGCAATGGAGACACCTTTAGAAACCACGCTAATATACAAACCAGCATACCTATGACTACGGCGGATAGGACTTTAGCCCACTTATGGGTGTCAATATACGGCACAACCTTGGCTAACTGCGTAGCTGACATCGTGACAAAAGCCATAATACCAGTAAAGGTGGTTAGATCAATTGTGATAGTCCCTTCTGATGGGATTACCTCCTGCGCCATCAAAGCGAATGGTGTCAATAACATAACGAATAAAAACAACAATCTTTTCATATCTAAAAACGTTTAATGATTTCACAAATGTAACATTAATTTTGAGATCTACTCATGCCTTTTATGTTAAGGCTTAATCCCAGTATCATATTAAGTACCAACTGCCTTTTCGCCTGCTCCCTACGTATACGCTCGGCTTCCGCTATCTGTGCCTCTGATTGGGTATCGTTCTTAATATTATTAGCGATATCCTCTATAGCCTTCTTGTTAGCACCTGATTGGGCTAGCATCTTATATAACAGGTCTTGGCCTTCCTTCTCCCACCAGCTATCCATGGAAGGGCGGGAAGCCAAAGAAGGATCGGCAGGGGCTACCGTCTCAGGCACGGGCTGCTGACCTCCGTCCCCCGTGCCCGAATCCCGCTGTCCGAACTCGTATCTCATTGGCTCGTTCTCCGGGACACCGTATCTATTGGAGAACATATCGGCGAACTCAAACCGCTTCTCATTTCTTAATGTCGATCCAAGGGGTCTTCCGTATCCTTGATTCCATGCCACGGTAGCGTCCTTATAATTCGTAGCGTTATCAAAATCAGCCTTCGAATACATATAGTAATTATACACATTGCCCTGAGCGTCCTTATCAAAGAACTTGCCTTGGTTCATGTAGTTCCAGCCTAGCCCCGGTACACGACCTTGATACTCATCCACAAGATAATCCAGCTGTTGGGTTAATGTCGGCTTCTTATCGTACCTACGCTGTAGCTCTTTCTTTCTAGGCCCAAGCCATTGCTGGATGCCAAAATCACCGGCGGCACCTAGGGCTTCGGTATCCCCTCCTGACTCGGCGGCGATGTTCGCCAAGATACCAATAGCTTGAGTTTGTGGTATACCCTTCTTGTCTGTTAGGTAGTCCCATATCTCGTCATACACAGTCATCTTACTATCATCTGATCTACGAGGATCAACAACGTATTTGCCAGCTCCATAAGGAAGATTATTCTCAACAGCACCTCCTTTATCAAACTTATCATCATATCCTATAGATTCAAAATACCCAGGATTTCTATAAGCATAGCTTCCTTCTTTAGGCAATACTATTCTATCTCTTATCCTAAGAGGAGTATCACGCTCTGGGATAACACCCTCTACACCAAACCTCTTAAAATCATAATCATCCTTAACATCCAAGACCCTGGTATCAGGATGCCATCTAACAGAAAAGTTTTTCAACCCTCCAAGACCCGTATACTTATACTTGCGATCACTTCCCTCTTTTTTCTTTCTCAGTCTTACAGGAGAATGAGATTCATTAACAACAACCCACTCGTTAGGGCTATTTATGATTATCTCAGCCACATCATTATCTTCTGAGGCAGCCCTTCTCATGCCTTCATCTTCATATATATTTTTATACGACTTACCCTTAACCTTTTCTTTATTCAACTTAGTGTACATCGTATCAGCTAAAGCCTGTATCATTCTAGCTTGTTCCTGCGGGAGTCCAACGTATTGGGCATTATCATCATCTCCTTCAAACCTAACATCACTCTTAGGCAACCCTGATATATCACCAGTGGCATACGCCTTCCATAAAGCCTCTTCATGATCAGTGGCATAATCATCCCTCTCAATATTAAACATCATCCTGCCTAATATCCCAGGACCATGATATAACGCCGATTTAACATCGGTCTCTATACCTGGGTTGATAGCCTTATACCATTTATCTCCATCAGAATCAACCATCCCATTGGATTTATCTAATTTCTTAGCTGGAGATTTCATAGCCTTTTCTATAGATTCGACAACAGAATCTATAAGATATCTTGGTCTCTTATAAAATTCGCCATCAACTTTTATAGGACCTCCATCCTGCTTATCTTTGATCTTCTCTCCCCATAGTCCATATTTATCCCTAGGCCATATGCCGTCTATGGCATCCACATAACCAACGGGATGCTCCCCGTCCAGACGCCGGTTCCGCCGCTCGTCCGCTGGGTACAGGGCGTTGGCCAACGGCTGCGTGATATGACCCAACCCCTTATCCTTGGAACTCGACATAGCATCCACCACAGTCCGATATACAGGTCTTAATTTCTCAGGCAAATATAGCCCCGCCTCATCAACCAACTCACCGATCTTCTTATTTATACCCCTGAGGCTGAAATTATAATTACCCATGCCATTATTCAACGGGGACAACGCACCTCTTATCCCATTCATACCTTTAACTGCGGCTCCTCCGCTAAGGATGTCAAACTCCGGGGATACGTTCCTTAAAGGACTATCATCCATACCCCTGAAATACATAGGACGATCGCCTCTTACGACACGATCAAGATCCTCCTTATATAAATCCTTTATCCATGAAGGAATTTCCTCTGGTTTATCTTTCTTAGCCATAAATCATGTTTTTCACAAAGATAGGAATAATAGCATGTAGATTAAAACAGTAAGCGGATACATGATTCATATCATCTACCCGCCTACATCCTCAATGCATATGATAAGCCGCTAAGGCTTTCTTAGCCGAATCCCTCGACTTGTACTTGGCCGGCCATAATTTACCGGTCTTGTTGCTAACCACTCGCCAATTACTCCCTACTTTCTTAATGCATCCTGACTTCGGGCATTCGCCCTTCTTCTTACCGCTAGCTTTTCCTGTTGCCATAACATCAAATATTTAAATTACAATAGTACTTACCTCATAAGTATCATAATTAATTTTTATCTTACTCATTTTTGAAGAATTCGGATTAAAAAATACCAAATAAGCGGCATCATAAATATAACTTGCTATGATATATGAATTAAAAGCCGCCATAAAACCGGAGCCAGATATCACTCGTGAAAGATACATATGATAATTATTTAGAATATAACTTTTTATATCATCATATTTTGATTTGGTTATAGATGATACTATATCAATAGTCCCAGGTTCTAATAGATAACTTGATATGTCTATACCTCTTATATCCTGATATAACCCATTATCCATCAATGCTTTATTCCCAGTCCCTTTCAACTTAAGATGAAACTGATTATCAAAATTTATATTATCTTCTGTATTCCCAAAAGACCTTACAATAACTATCTCGGTGTTATCTGGTGATGCTATATTTAAAGAAGAATTAATATATTCAACATTCAAATTAGGGTAAACAGATATAGATATATCTGAAAATCCCATATTAAGGGAATTATTTGAAGCGCTGATATAAATAGTGATACAATCATTAATTTGATCATTAAAAACCATCAAATCATTAATATTCACGACACCTAACGCTTCTACAAAAGAATTGTTAGGTCTTATCATCCTGACATTGGACGTAGAACTACCATCAAACAACGACTTTATAGTATTATATTGAGATTGAGGCAAAGTAGTAGATTGATCTCCTACAAGCTGTAAGATGATAGCTAAAAAAGCATCCTCATCATCACTTTTAGCTACTGCGTCCTTCCACGTACCATCACCACAAAGGAACCTACCCTCATCCCCCTTAGCAGGAGCCGGCACCAATCCCGCAGCGCCAACCATATCCTTGACCTTATCAAGTCTACTGTCTATTTGATTACCATCGTACTTACCAATAAAATCTTCCATATCGTTTTAATATACAAGGGAGAGGCGGCAAAATACCCCCCCCTATATATTAATAAATCAATAAACTTTCTCCTCATTGCTAAACCAACGCACTATCATCTTGAACCGGCTCTCAATGTCATTCACGAACCTAGCCAAGAACCAATCGCCACGAAGACGATCACGCCACCTCCGGTGATAATCGACGGCCCTAGGGTCGATCTTCCGGTCAATATCATTCACGTCCTTGATCCATACCGGGAGGTTATTAGTATCGTCTTTGACCTCGTTAAAATAGTCATTTATATTTATCTTCTGATCAACCTCCGTCACCAGTATCTCACGGCTATCGTCATTGGTTACAGGATACCTTAACCGCTGGCTCATATCGTTCTTGTCGGCGATAACCATCCGAAGTTCACCGCTGTTGTTCGTATCATTATAAAACCATGCCTTATTGAATCCAGTAGTCCTAAGAATTTGGTAATTAACCTCATCCTGATATCTTCTGGCATCCATCCGATATTGGTAGTTGGTGAGGATCTTATTCACGTACTGCTCACGTACCGGAACCTCTATAACAAACGGATATAGCTTACCATAAAATACTTGATACGATTGGTTGGTCAAACCATGAGACCATAAACCTATCTCCTGACTTTCACTTGAGTAGTTCTTTCCAGACTGGAAATAATGCTGGTGCTCGATATAATAATCAGGGGTGTAGGATAAATATGATTTCCACTCACCCTTCAGGCAGTTATATCCAACGGTGAACGAGACGTCCGTGAAATGGCTGGCGTCCTGTAGCTCCACCGCCTGCCCGTTCCTGTAGAACCGGCCGCCACGGAATTGGTACTCGCTCGGATTCCCTACCGGTATATAATCTTTCTTGGTTATCAGAACCCTCTTAAACCTATTATCCCAACCCATGGACAACCCTATACCAAAAAACTTGTTATCAATATCATAATAAGACAACTCAGCGTCCGTATCAGCGTTATATATCCGGCTACGGATGATCTTCATCTGAAGATGCTCCTTAAACCAGTTTCTAAGCCCCGGTGTGACCTCCGTAAGATTCCTACCATTAGAATCTACCTTAAACACCTGACCACGCCTTAAATCGACCCAAAAATGCCCAAACTCGCAACTGATCATATCCCGACTCTGGGTCCCGGAATATCCTAACGTCGTATTATTATACTCAATGCCACGAGAGGCGAAAAGCCCACCTGTCCCTAGCTCGCTATTCTCCGGGGATATTCTTTCTGCCAGCACGTCTATAGCGTTATATAGTCCTACCTGATTCTCGAAGCGAGCTAGTATTTGATCCGACTCTATTCCCTTCATGCTTATAAGCTTTCCGAACGAGGTCTTGAACTCATGGTAATCCATAGGCTTGTACGACAGCCAAGGATCGGTCATGCCGTTCTCCGACACGTCGGCGGTGCTCCATATGACGCCGTTGGGTCTTTGGTAAGCGCAGTCCCAAAAATTGCTATCATACGTCTCTGGTAATGACCTTCCGCCTAGCGTAAAACGATTCTTATACACAGGACTTATCTTAAACACATTATCCCTTGATATAGGGACATTACGCTCCTGAGTCCATGATATATAATCCCCTACCTCCGGATAGAACCCCTCGTAAGGCTCAGGCCCGGCTATACGGAAATTGCAATTGATCTCAGACTCCACAAGAAACTGAGGTATGCCATAGAAGTATAGGAAGAAACGACCGCTAAGATACATATCTCCGGTCTTGCAAACCATCTCATAAGCGCTCTTCCGGCTAGGGAAAGAGTATAGCGATCCGGTATCCGTATCGGTCTTATTAAGATAATCCTCCCCGGTATCGTAATTGACGAAATAACGGGGATACCCGATGTTTCGATAATCGTAATAAGGGAATGGTATCATGTCTCCCTGACCAAACTGAGTCAAGTAAAACATAGGCATCTTCCTCTTAAGCGAGAACCTTGATATAAATACATCACCTCCAAAAACAGGTTTACGCTTATCCTCATCCATCAACCCGCAACCGCCTAACGATACCCACCTGATATCCTCTATCTGCCCGTATTGAGCCGGAGAATATTTCTTTATCCTCATATAGGGGCAGGATACGAAAGATTCACGTGTCATAAAATGAGGCGTCATACCAGCCACCTCATCGTTACGAATATTACACTCATCCTGAATACGGCTGGTATCGTAACTTGAAACCAACTCCGGATATTCAAGCATATACTTATCCATACCAAATGACATGAACAATGAATGCTCACGATCGAGGTTGTTTATGATAATAGGCTTACCGTCTACGGTCTCCCCTTGCGAAGAGATATCTGTTACCGGATATAACCCGCTCTTGATATATTTAGCCGTTGACAATCCACGTAACTCTGACTCCCCTATTTTTTGGTAAAATAAATTATAATGAGCGACAGAAGTATAGTAATAAGCATAGTTCCGTCTAGGTCCCCTATCTATCAATGCCGTTAACCACTGATACCTATACTTGCCTATATCCACCACGGACTGGGCTGTGGCCTTGGCGATACCTGTAGCCAGACGGATAGCCGTCAGCGCTATGCCGACAGGGTTGGCTAAAAAGGACACGCCTCCACCGACATATTGCTGTGAAGCCGACTGATATGTATACTCAGCTATAGCGGATATTAAATTAGCCATAGCCTCCACCGTAGCCAATGATGTTGCCATACTGTAAGCCTTACTCCCTAATATCGTCCATTTAGGGTGATCCTCCACCTCCCTGAATATACCTGAGGATTTACCTAATTGATAACCATCAACAAGGCACTCGGTGGGAGCGTCAGGCTTGTTAAAGGCAATATCAGGACTTAAGAATGAATACCAGATATTACCCTTCCTGTTAAACGGATGCGTTATAAATTTCTCACGATTAATATCCTTATAGATATACATATCATCAGACAAATCGTTGTAAGGGTAATTAGGATAAAGGTTAGCCGATCCGTCGGGATCATCGTACTTAAACATATCATAAGCCAGACCGGTCCCGATAACGCTCTTATCCAACGTCCTATCGCCCCTATACAACTCATATCCTATTATAGAATCTCTTCTAGCCTTATCTATAAGACCGTTCTCTACCGCTATATCCAGAAACTCATTAACGATATCGTCATCAAGCATCACCCCCATAGGATAAATATAGGAGTCAACTCCATATTGACCGGTCAGTTGAGACGGATTACCCATGAAAGGAGCGACAGAGTTATCCGGAAACTTGTAATGACGTATAGGTCTCTGACAAAACGTGGTTGACGTATTGGGGTACTCAGCGTTATCCCCATTACCGGTGAAATAAGACTTACCCCCAACGGATTTAGGAGACCCATAGTATTTCGTCAAAGAATCTATTATATCCTTCCTCTTTGATCCTCCCGATGATATCCCGATCTTGCTTGAATCATACAACTCAAAATTAGCCGGATACTTATTGGCAGACTCCCAATATCCGAAATCACCGTACTGATATGGTCTGGGAGCGCAATCAGCGGGTTTATCTCCACATGAGATACATTTCGCCTCATAGGTAACAAATCTCCTTAATTTCAATTCTTTCGTGAAGAAGAACACGTATTTCACCTCCAGTGGCCGAATGCCAAAACAGAACGGGGCGGGGAAGATGGCGGTGCCGGCCGTATAGAATCCGGCAAGCTCCTTCATGTCCTGCCTCATGGCGAAACCGGTGAAGAACACGCATACCGCAGGCTCGATGCAAACATATATCTTATGGAAAGTAGTCTTGTCATCATTCCAGAACAAGTACTTTGGCATCATAAATATCTTATGATCCACGTAATTCACTATAACACCTTTCTTGGCATCATTAGCCAAAGGATTAGGAGCCACGGTACCTTCCTTGTCCGAGAAAAACGTTATACGAACCTTATTGTATGATGATGAGTCGCCGATCGGATAATTATAGTTACCCATCATCTCTATATACATAATACCGTTATCAGGATCGGATAAACCACTTATGTATTTCTCATAATCCAACTCCACCCATCTGGCGTATGAGGATACATGTGGATAGAACTTGAAATAAGTCAAGTTACTTCTACCGAACCAATTGGTCTTGGCGTCAATATCATTCTGCACAGACACACGACCTTCCCAGTCAGTAGTTATACCGGTATTAAACTTAGAATTATCACCATCGCCAAAAAGACACATGGCGTTCTCGATACCAAACTGACTCTCATATTGGGGGAAATAAGCCTCCATCGTATCCATTAACTGATCAAGCATCGTCTCCGTATGCTTCTTTCCTTCCCATCCGGGATATTGATACAAATATGTGCACTTACCCAATGACCTACCCCCTTGGAATGTAGGAAGTTGAACATCGTTAATAGTGGGATTCACGTGAGGATCACCTACCGAACACCCATTAGTACATATACCCTCATCATATAACTGCCGGACATTAGACATATCCTGACACAAGACCAAGGCGGAGGAGTCTATATCAGACGGGAATTTATCCTCATCCTGACCATCCAGCCATTCCTGAACCAGATCTATGATATTCTTACCTCCACTGGAGTAATTATCGAAATCACACAATACAGAGAATTTCCTTTGTGACTCGACGTTACTTTGTATTAATGTCGTAGGTTCGGTCTCCACGTAATCACTAGCCAGCTTATATGTAAAATCAATCCTAGAATCCACCAAAGAGTTTTTATCCAATATAGTCCTGGTCTCTATCCTCTCGATATCATCACATCCACTAGGGAAATCGGGAGCCTTTATACCGTCTTGATCCTCTGGCAATGATATAGCAGCGCATAACTCGTCAGTAATACCTACATTAGATTCTATGATATCACACAAGTTCTCTATATTATCAGCGATATAATCAATAGCATCATCTACCGTAACATCTTCCCCCATCGTGTTGATAACGAATTGGGTCTCTCCTACCGTGGTATATTCCTGCTCTACATATCTGAGTTGCTTAACATCTAGCTGATTCTTGCATTCTCCCCCAAAATCATCAAATCCCCAAGACGGGTCGTTTATGATCTTTGCCGTATTCTTAAACTGCCAAAGATGACGGCGGCTGTTCCCCGCGCACTGCGGGTTGTTCTCCAGCACCGACGCAGCCGACAGGTCGTCAGAGTTACCGTCCTCATCAACGATAACCTCCATCTCCTCCCTTGTGGCCGGACGAGGGATAAGCGGGAATCTAGCTGTCCTGTATCCCGTATTGGTAAAGAACCTTATACCCAACGGATATACCTCGTCACGCATGAAAGAGGCGTATTTAGAGCAAGCCACACCGTCTTTATATAGATTCTCCGTGGTTATCGATGTCTGCCATTTAACGAAATGACCCAAGAAATTAACGACCGGTTGAAGATTCCATTCATTCTCCACGGTCAAGCCGTATTGAAGAAGACGATTCCCGACAGACGTCATGCCTCTGGCTGTCTTATATACCGGTATTTCCTTGGATAACTTCTCCATGGTCGTACGCTCGCTATACTGATCCGTAAGGTAATAGATGGTCCTTTCCGTTATCGGATGTATACCTTCTATGAAATACTCAAGAACCGGGCTTTGCTCACCATTAAACCCAACCGTGTTCTGTATAACACCTATCTTATAATGAGATACCTGCTTATCTATATTGGACACGGTAAGGCGGATACCCATGTTGGTTGACTTACCCCATAAACCATCGCGGATAACCATATCTTGACGATCGAATAACATGATTGGGTTGGTCAATGAGCAATATCCAGTCTTCTCAATCCCGAACTCATCGCACAACGCCACGCAGAACTGGTAGGTCCCGGCACGCAAGCTTCCCCCGAACTCCACGACCTCAGGCTCCACGCACGGGGCCGTCAGCAACGGGAACACCAGCAGCTTCTCGCAGGCCAGCCTACACCTCTCTATTGGCTTGTCATCCCCACATGTCTTATACCCATGGTAATGATACCAAAAGTCACCATCATCATCCGGGTTAAGGGCCTTATCGACCATAACATATCGCTGGGGATTATATCCATCGGTCCAATATATCACCTTCCCGCATTTCTCGTCCTTGATCTCTATATCGAAGATCGGATGATGAATGGAGAAATTAAGACAAGGGTCATCAACCCAGTCCTCTATCAGGATCTCCATCAAATCACATATCTCATCAAAACGACCATCCGACTCCTCAAGCCTCTCGCCAAGGATACGATGGATGTCCTTTCCCGATCCAGCCAATTGATCCTCCACGGTCTTGATATAATCCAATGACCGCATGAACGTGATCTTAGACGTATTATCATCCGGATTAGATAGAAAGAAATAAGTGTTATCACCAGCTATATCATTCTTATACCCAATAACCTTATAGCCATCGAATCGCTTACATAAAAGGGTACTAGGCTCGTTCTGGATCTTAAGCTGGCTTCCATCGTCACCCTCTATGGTGGCGTTCAAGGCGAAACTATATTCAGACGGGGATAGATCCTGTGGATGCTTATCCCTATTCATCCCGGAGTCGGGAACCGCTATGTTAGAGTTATTTTGCACGACATTATCTTTTTCGCAAATATAATAAAAAATCCTCCTAACTTTCACAAGTCAGGAGGAAGACTAAACACTTAAAACGTCTCGTGGTAAAGCACAAAAACATAATAATTACGAATTTCCACCCATGTAGTTCGATTGCTTATCGGCATCCTCTACAGATATGTAAAAGAAACCGTTAGTCACGTATCTCTCATTGACATCCACAAAATCAGTAGATCCTTTGTCCACTCCTTTCTTCGATCCCTCATCACACACAGCTACCAGACTATTAAAGTCATTGGAATAAAAGATCAAATATGTCATAAGTGAAGGATTAAAAAAAATAAAAAAAAACTCTCCTATCCTCACGAACAAGAGAGCCGATGTGTTTATATTATGAAGAAAAATCTATTCACCTATTCTTACAATACAGTCACGAGATTCCTTGTTATAGATCATCGTGCCTACCTTAGAATACAAGGTCTTTATATTTTGCCAATTATCCTCACCATGGGCGGATACGTTAGTGGGAGCGTCACCGGTATAAACCTCCTCGCCTCCGATATTGACAAAATCATATCCACGTTTCTCCATAGAACCGCCCTTATATGCCGTGAACCTGATAGTGACATTACCTTTCTCACGACCACCATACCAGTTACCGTATATACTACACCTGATCTCAAGAGGTAATTTATCATAATTATCGCCATCCAACAACGGCCCCATCTGGATCAAGGCGGCCTCATTACCTGATTCCATGTTATCACCACCGTGGATAAGATAATCACCTACCCGCTCCTGCGTGGTCTGGTACTGTTTACTCCAACCAACCAGCTTGCCGTCCACGTCCGGGAGGCCGGTGTTATCGAAACCGGTAGCCGTGTCAAAGTCAATGCCGTCCTCGTCAGCCCAGATATACCTAAGCACAAGGTAATCGAACTCCGGGATGATCACCACCGGGACGGACTCCTGCCTGCACACGAACGTCTTCTCCTCCTTGGTTCCCTCTTTTATAACCTTATACGTTACCTGACGTATCTCACCAGTCTCATTGATATCAGCGGTAACCTTAACCTCAGCAGGACCAGTACCACTTGTCTTATCTAAATGTATCCAATCATTTTTCTTTGCCATATTATCTTTTTTTCTTTTTAAAAACATATATTCGCGTCATAATCGCGGGGTGGAGAAGAGGTATCTCATTAGGCTCATAACCTAAAGATCGAGGGTTCGATTCCCTCCCCCGCAACTAAACCAATTTGATATACTTATCAAAAGCATTGGGCCACATCCGCTCATAAGACAACATCCTTCTCCTATTATCCTCAGCCAGTTCCCGATAATCATTTAACGTGATCATCGACATCTTAAGCTCCTTCATAGCCCTAGCGAACTTACCCGGTTCCTGTTGGGCGTATAGCTTATAAGCGTCACCAGCGCCTTGTATCAAGCCATTCACAGCGGCATTCTCGAAGATCTTCATCTTGATATACGTCTCGACATAATCCTCAAGGTATCCTAACGCCGTTTCAGGTATATATGGGAGACCGTCATCGTCCTTAGGCGTAGCACGATATATGATATAAACAAACCCGTCAAACCCGGTATACATAGTATTGCCGGATATAGTTATATCATAATTATCCCAATCGTACTTATCCCGATACTTGTCGGCGGCGCAATCACGCCTCAACCCACGACCTATGGATAACCTTACGGGATGATGATAATGGAAACGAACCTCGTGAGACCCGATATATATCCTCTCCGTGATCGTCTTCTCAAACTCCTCCTTACAGCACTCGGTGCAGGAGTTCCAACGGAAACCGCGCTCGGTGCGCTCGACCCAGCCGATCTCGTGTTGGAGGTCAGCCTTAGCCTTGTCGCCGCCAGGAATCTCACAGATAAGAGGCTCACACCTATAGGCGTCAAGCATGTCGAAAAAATCGGAAGGCAATACCGCCTGTTTATTACTGGTCTTGACAACCGCCTCGGACATGACCGCTATAACACCCCCGAACCTTTTCAAGGCGATCTCAGCCCACCTATAAACAGACGAGGTATCTATAGCCCCGCTATCATCGTATTTATGTAAATCGGCCTTGATCTCGGCCAATAACCCTTTTATAGTCATATTTAAGTCTTTTGCACAAAGATATGTATTTGAATCCGTGATACAAAAAAATCCAGTCTACCCTCACGGGCTAACTGGATCACAAAAACTTCTACAGCTTATAAACCCATTTAACTCCAAATACCTTACTCTCCGACTCAACCTCCCGGTACAAGAACTTATACCTCCTACCTGATTCCATAGCCAATCTACACTCCTTATTCAACGCCGGAGAAACATAGAGATGGAAATACTTGTTCCGAGGCATAAAATCAATACATGTATGGACATAAGAATATCCACCAGTTCCACGTCTGTTAATAGTACCGGTAAGCTTATTTAGATATATCTTACGATTAGGATTGATCTTATGGCACAGATAACCGATGTTGTTTATATAAACCCCACCCTCATTATCCAGATACTTATCACGTATGACCTTCCATATCAAGGACTGACATTCGAGAATATCATTCTTGTCCACAATCGTATGTTTCCTTCTCTTGCCGTTCTTAGACATAATAGATCTATAAAACCGAAGAAAGTACTGATCAAGTATTTTAAATGACTTTGTTTTCATATCACAAATATAACGATTTCATCCTAATACAAGAAATTTATACACAAAAATACACCGCCTGCACCAAGGACGAGGCAAATAGGATAGCCGACAATAACCTCCAATCCGACCTACCCACGGAGCGTGGGAAAGTCAAGCCTGTGGACTGTCCTCTTGTGGATGACCGACCTCGTGTCCTAAAAAGCAACGGCAGGAAGAAGCAGGAAAAGAGAGGAGGTATTGGTATCTCCGAAGCCGCTAAGTCTTTAGCTTAGCGGTAGTTCACTAGATTCATGTTATTGAATTTTTTGTGTTTTCTTATTAATATCCATATCCGGGTTCTCATCCGTAGGGATCTGCAATTTGGTTACAGTTTCCCTTAATGTTTCGGAAACCACATATTCAAGAAGTTTGTCTGGGCATATGAAATCATAATCCCATTGAGATGTACATGGCTTATCTTTTTCAGCTCCACATCCCCCTAGCTCTAACGCCGCTTTTCTGTCGAGAGTTATAAGATCAACATTTATAGCCTCTATGTTAATATCTGGTATATAGATATATCCATCATTGACATAATAATAGTATTGATCTATATTCCCGTATTTACGTTCCTTGTTGTTAGCGTATTTTCTTAACGATATGGAGGTAAATATAATATCATCCATGATGTTTGATACTTTGATGATAGCCGGACCTATACGGGTATATATCATATCGGGCAATCTTTTCTTGGATCTCATAAGTATCCTGCATAGTTTAAACTCATCAAAACAACAATCAATTTTCCGAACCCTATCCATCTCCATGCAATTGATATGAGTATACAGTGATTCCTCGCCGAACAAGGTTCCATCAGCATACTTCTGGGCTATATACGATCTGGCTTTCTGCCTTCCTATAGATAATATCCACCTCCTACTGACATGAGCGTCCTTATTGATGGAGTTCATATCATTTATGATCCTAGATACAAATTCTGAATTTTTCATATGCTAAATACTGAGGAGGGGATATACCCCTCCGGTTATTACTTCTTTTTCTTAACCTTGCCCCCACATTTCAGTTGAGGTTTCTTTTTCTCGGAGACCTTGCCTCCATTAGCCATTTTCTTTTTCTTATTGCAAGCCATAACTTAATGTATTAATATTAACGATACAATATTAATGATTTTATTTAATAGATAAACAATGCGCATTGAATAAGCTAAATTCACATCCAATCCGACGGTATCTCTTACGCCAATGGATTAGCTCAGGCCGATAGATGCGATTGCGTGGAGCCAACAAAGACGTGGTCATGGTCGGTATCTATGAATAATGATTGCATGAGCCATGAACAACTTGTCACATCAAGAGGATTTACGATTACGTATAATAATCAATGTGGTAGATCTATATCTGGTTCTGTGAGTGGTACAGGATATACACAAAACGGAGAAGAGCAGGTCAATAGCGCTAGCTTTACAATTCCCGCAGGATCCGGAACCAAGAGTGGAAGTGTATATTTTAGCCGAGAAGTGGTATGTGGAGATGTAACAATCTCTGGTCATGATTCAGGTAATTGTTGACAATCACTGCTGTTATGGTTTTTAATAAAAAGGAGAGACTTATTAGCCTCTCCTTTTTTGTTATACATCAGAATCTTAACAGTTCCCAGATCCTCCTCCAGAAACACCCATAGACCCACATTGTACTCCTGAATCCAAACCTATGACACCGGTTTTTTTACCAGACCCAGTAGGTATACTTACGGTAGTACTTCCAACCGTAACGGTTTGTCCATGATCATTCCTACCAGTAACAGTTACAGTTATTGATTTAGATGATCCACATTGATTATTGTAAGACACTTCATAGGGGCACCTTAATACGGATGTAGAACCAGACAGACCATTACAAGGATCACCGCTCAGCATAGCGTAAGCGCTCCACGTCTTTGTTGGCTCCACGCAATCGCATCTATCGGCCTGAGCTAATCCATTGGCGTAAGAGATACCGTCGGATTGGAGGTTATTGTCGGCTATCCTATTTGCCTCGTCCTTGGTACAAGCCTCATATTTACCAGCGATTTGCTTATAACTGATAGTCTTAGGAGTACAGTTGCTAGGACAGTTCGTAGCCTTGACATTTCCCCATCGGTCATCATTGCCAACCTTAGAAGGACATATCCCAGCATCAACTAATTTTTGTAATCCATCCTTGTACCCTTTATACTTGTTATAAGCTTGTTCACTAGCCAGATTCGATGAAGAAGCACAAAATTCACCAGCGCTAACCACCTTAATAGGGCTATCAGGAACACATACATCACCGCATTCGCCCGAACATCCCTTACATACCTCATTGGTATAGATAGTGTAGTCATGTGGATTACAGCAATGTTTACCACCATTCTGCCAATATCCTGTAGGATTACACTCGCTAGAATAATGCTCCTCGCTATTACCATTATTACACCTGCTATTATCCATATGATATGTATTATCACACCCGCATCCACAAGATCTCGAATCGGACTCAACCAACTCGTCTTGATTTGGGGCTGAAGAGCAAGGATTGGTCTGATTCCTACTCCTACGATAATCGCATCCACTACAATAGTAACTCCAATCATCATAAGATGGGGTATCATCGTCATCGGCGCAATCACCATTCTTATTAGCGTAAGCTTGAGCGGCGGTCTTAGTCGCCGTATCATTCTTGAAAGCGTTTTGAACCTTGCTGTCGGCATCCGCCTGAGATACGGTAGATGTCAACGCTGACAATCCTAAGGCACTATAAGGAACGGATAGAGCGACACCATGTTTACATGTACCACAATTATCCTTATAGAACGTAGCGCTTCCAGTACCGGTCCACACACAAGTGCCATGCTGGTTAGCGTAATCCTGTCCTCTCTGGTCTAGGATCTGCTCGGCCTTGCTTCTGGCATCAGCCAAAGAAACCTTGCTGGTGATAGGCGTACCGCCGTTAACCTGCGTAGAGGTCACTGTTATTCTCTGACCAACCCCGCTTCCGGCGCAATTGTTCCTATAGAAGTCACGGCTTGCCACGTAAGTCCATGTACATCCTCCATTCTTATTGGCGTAAGCCTGACCATCAGATCCACGAACCGCGTTCTCAGCCTTCTTGTTGGCGTCAGCCAAGGAAACGGTGGAGGTGTACGGGTGTCCCGGAAGCTTGCTGCTACTTACGGATACCATGTCGCCCACGCCGCCGTCAGCGCAATTGTTCTTCCTAACCTGTCCGGTATAGCTTCCTGTCCACGTACAAGTACCCTTCGAGTTAGCCACGGCCTGACCCTGAGAGTTCACGGCGGCCAATGCCTTGGCGTTAGCGTCAGCTTGGGATATACATGACTTAAACTTACCATCAGAGCTAGGACTTGGATCCGTAACATCATTCTGAGTTACGGTAACAGAGCTTCCAACTCCACCATCCGCACATTGACGGGTAAAGGCCTTGGATGCCGTACCAAACCAGAAACATGTATTATTACCACCAGCTATATACCGCTCTTGATTATCAGGATCAGTGTAGCAGGTATTGGTATTACGTTGATGTAATTGAGAGATACAGTCCTTACATACGGTCTCTATAGTCTCCCATACCGGTTGCTCGGTCTTCGTATGGCACGTATCATCATAGTTCTTGTTAACGAACGCCTGACCCATTCTGTCGATATAGGCCTTAGCCAAAGCGTCTGCCTCTTCCTGAGAACGGGTTGAGGTGAAGAACTGACCCATAAGATCCGGGGTTACGGTGATAGGATCTGCATACTGACAAGTAGGACACTTAGGAGTGAACTCCTTGCTATAATTACCTACATATATCTTCAGTTCGTCGCAAGTACCACGATCATTGGCTATAGCCTGACCTTGCGCCTTGACAGCGGCCTTAGCAAGCTCATCGGCGGCGTACTGACTCTCATATGAGTAGAACGGGCCTCCGGTTACGTCAGCCTCGGTCACGGTAACTGAGGACGGGATCAATCCACCCGGACAGTTGTTCTTCTCGAACGCCTCGCTATAATGACCGGTGTACTTAGGAGCCTCATGGCAAGTACCACGCTCATCTGCGATCTTCTGGCCTTGATTCATGACAGCGGCCATAGCGACTAAGTTAGCCTCATCTTGTGATACGCAAGACTGGAACGGATGACCTTCCACCATATCTTGTGTCACGGTGAACGGATCTCCTACCTGATTAGCGCCACAATTGCTCTTCGTGAACTCGAAGCTAGCCTTACCGGTATACATAGTAGCGTCAGAACAAGTACCCTTGGTATTAGCCAAAGCCTGTCCTTGAGTCTGTACGGCGGTCATAGCCATAGCGTCAGCGGCGGTCTGGGAGTCGTTAGACTGGAATGGGTGTCCTTCTACCATATCTTGGGTGATCGTCACCTTAGATCCGATCTTACACTCACCACAGTTGTTTCTCGTGAATTCCAAGGAAGCACGGCCAGTGTACGTACAAAGGGCGTGGATATTGGCAAGAGCCTGTCCTTGGGCGTCAACGGCGGCCTTGGCCTTGTTGTTGGCATCCTCCTGTGATACGGTAGACGTGAACGGATAACCGTCAACCATCCTATCATTTACCGTATAAGTACCACCAGTGCCAGCACCACAATTGTTACGGGTAAACGTACGTGTATAAGTACCGGTATATACAGGCACCTTCTCGCACTTACCTTTCACGTTAGCCACATCCTGACCTTGAGCCTCGACGGCGGCCTTAGCCTTATTGTTGGCGTCTTCCTGAGATACGGTAGACCTGAAATCTCCTGTCACCATAGTCTCATCCACGACAACCTTGGTGCCGTATTGGGTCTCATTACAGTTATTACGAGTGAACTCCTTATTATACCTACCGTAGTAGATCGTCTTCTCCTTACACTCACCTTCTAGGTTGGCTTGTTGCTGGGCGTTAGCCTCAAGATCGGCCTTAGCCTTATTGTCAGCATCATCCTGAGAGATAATAGAGAAGTACTTACCGGCGGCAACGACATAAGTATAAGGTTGACCGATATGGAACTCGTCGCAATTATTTCTCGTAACTGTCTTCTCCATCCTTACGTTATAGTAGACGTTAGTCTGACAGTCGCCACGCTCGTTGGTGATAGCCTGACCTTGCGCCTCGACAGCAGCCTGCGCCAGCTTGTTGGCGGCATCCTGCGATACCGTAGAAGTAAACGGATATCCAGAACACATCTTCTCGTCCACGGTGAAGTCAACAGGAGTAGAACCCTCAGGGCAGTTGGTTCTCTGGAATACCTTGGAGTACGATCCGGTAAATACCGGTATCTTCTCACAGTTACCCTTGATATTCGCTATATCCTGACCTTGAGCCTCGACAGCAGCCCTTGCTAGGCTATTAGCGTCTTCCTGAGACACGATGGATCTGAAGTCTCCTGTAACCATCGTCTCATCGACAACCACATCCGTACCGTATTGGGTGGAATCACAATTGTTACGGGTAAAGGTCTTGCTAAACTTACCATAATAGATATTCTCCTTAGGCTTACACTCACCCTCCAAATTGGCTTGTTGTTGACCGTTCTTCTCAATATCCTCAAGAGCCTTCCTATCGGCGTCCTCCTGAGAGATGGAAGATACGTACTTGCCCTCAGGAATGATATAAACATATTCCTGACCGTCACTGAACTTATCGCAATTATTACGTATAAACGTCTTTCTCTGCTCCTCGTTATACCAGATATCGGTTATACACTCACCATGCTCGTTGGCGTATTTCTGACCGTTCAGGGCTATATCCTCCATAGCCTTGGCGTCTGCGTCCTCCTGCGAGATAAACGACTTGTAAGTCCTTTCCTCGACCGTATACAACACCACCGATCCATGTTGGTTGGCCAGACAGTCGTCCTTGGTGAACGGCTGAACCATCTTGATATTATAATAAACGGGTTTGGCGTCTTGGGCTATCATATACTCCTTGACAATATTACCGTCCTTTGACGTTATACGGAACTTAGCCGTACAGATCTGACCGGTATAATTAGCCTTGTATACGATATTGAGCTTATTATCGCCTACCCCATGGCTCTTGTCGTTAATGGCAAAGCAATTACCCTCGACACAATTCTTATCTATTTCCCTTGCCATATTATCCTTCAGTTATTCTCCATGAAACATCATCTCCGGCCTCTACCCTCACGATTTGGGTATCACCATCCTTATTAAGCGTCAACCTTTGCGGATCCACGTTGAAGGGTGGTTCCGGTTCCGGCTCACTACCATCACCGCAAGTGCAACATACCAGCTCGATATCATACTCGGTATTGGACTTGATATCGATGACAACCTGACCGTTCTCGCTAGTCACGTTATCGAAGTCATGATCAAGTATGATATAAGGTATATCATTAGGCTGTTGATTGATATTAACAACCTTACCATTCAAGACAAACATCTCATGATGCTGTTCGTTATCCATATTCTTAGGCATAGCTATGACAAAGCTAGCCTCATACAAATCAGTAGCTCCGGGATCCTCAGGATCGGCATACACTATATATCTGCTATCCTCTTCCGGGACTTTCATGGATAAACCGTTCACGTTCATGGATACTATATAGGACTTGCTCACCGAGCCACCAAGGGTAAGGCATGAAGCCTTGACCGAGGCGGAGTTGAGCTTGGCGTTGATGGTCGCCGTCCCGCCCTCCATGTCGAACATGACACTGGTAGGATCCACGCTTACCCGCTCTATACCCTTCTGGGTTATAGTAGCGAGCTTCGTAACCTTGCCTTTCTCGACCGCCACGTAAGTCTCCCTAGGCAACCTACCCATCCATCCCGGCTCTACCTTAATAGCGACCTTGTCTGGCCCGGTACCGGAAATCTTGTCGTAGGACACCCATGAGGAACCTTGCTCGATCTTAGCAAGAATATCTTTTAAATTATTCATATCATTCCGCTTGAGTTATAGTCCATTTATCACTCTTACCTACGATAATCTCCAGAATCTGCTCGCCACCCTCAGGAGGATACTCGAAGTTAGTAGGCTTAATCTCAAACACGCTGGCGCCACCACAACCAAGATCGCAGATCATGTCCGGCAACCATCCCTCCTCGAAAAACCGTTCTATAAGCTCCCTGACAGCCTCTGAAAAAGAGTCAAGCTCTAACCTGTCTACGGGAAGAGATCCCTTCTTGAGGGTCTCACCACATACCCAGCCGTCACACTCGGAAGCCAAGACCGTATCGTACACTCTTTTAGCCATAACATGAGGTATTTAAAATATTACTATTCAATGTAGTATATACGATATTAACATCAGTGAACTCATCACCCATGCAATATTTCTTCTTAAACTTAACGGACCTGCCAGAAACGACATATCCGTCATTAGGGACGATAGTACCACAATAGGTAACGCTGAGCACGTTCAACGGCTCGTATCTTAATCTGACAGCTTGAACGCCCTTGAACGAGTCACGCTGGATGGACGCCATGGCGCCAGATACGGCAACCAGCTTCCTTACCAGAGACTCGATTACGCTATTCATGCTATCACCGTTCCTGATATCCGCCTCAGGGAACGACTGACCGTCATATATGATCTGGGAACTATAGATACTGCACTCGTCCCCCGGTCTGTATTCCGGCTTACATGGATTACAATTATTTCTCATATCAAATCAATTTATTGATCATTCTTCTTAATTTAAGTATCTCGGCATCCCTATCCCGTATAGCCTTTATCATAGCGTTAAGGGTATCGGACATATCACAATTAGGGGACAATCCCAATGATTCCACACGTACCTTATCACCGGGGTAAATACAATCGGTACTCATGTACGTAGAGCACGGTACTTTCGTGTCGTCTACAGTAGGTCTGTATTGTTTTTTGTTGCAACCGTTCATCACCAAACCTCCTCTTCAGTTCCGCTATCCCCGCCGCTACCACCGGCGTTGACAAGCTCGTTTATAATCCTCTTCAAATCCAGAACCTCACGATGGTATAAATCTATCTGCTTATCCCTAGACGCTATAATACGCCTCAATGAGTCTATAACGACAGAGATATCAGCACCTTTCTCTATGCCATCCGCTACCAACTCATCGCCTGAGTACAAGACGCATTTATCATACAAGGTTATAGGACATCCATAACCAACACAAGGTTCGTCCTGACAATCCCGATCGCAAGGATCACAAGGATCGTTAGGGCATTTGTTAAGAAACCTGTCTATCTTAACGCCATGACAACACTCTTCGGGACGTTCCCTTGAATGATCATGGCAACAACCATTTGTACTACACATATTAATAATGTTATTGTTTTCAACAAAGATACAGATTTGATTTAATAACAAGATAACACACTCCATTAAACAATATAGGGAATACGACATTCGTATCCCCTATATCTGCGAATTATAACAACGAAATAAAATCAAGACTTCAATTTAAGAACAGGATTACCCCATCTTTCTTTCCATTGCCTTCCCAAATTATTTATAACACCATTGTAATCTTTTATATATCCAGCCTTAATAGCATAAGATATATTCCTTTCTATTTATACTATCATATCCAATTCTTCAAAAGAAGCTCTATTCCTTATCCCTTCCTCATGCACGCCAAACACGACGAAATTTATACCCTTGGCTATCCTTGATAACAACTCCTTTAAATTACTTTTATCACTTATAAGTGAAGATACACTACTGCACATCTCTATATAAGCATCACCAGCGGCATTTCTTGTCCCTACAACATTATCAACAAACCACATTACAACATCAGCGCAAACCTCAGGACTCATCTCCATGGCTACCACGAGAAAAAGATATGGATTCATATACCACATTTGACCATCCCCCTTACCTTTTCGACATGCTAATCCCATTTTATTTAAATCGCTAAGATTTAGAGCCTTATTTTGTAGGCTGATATTTATCCGCTTACATAAATCCCTGTTTTCCAGCCTACTAATTATCTCCCTGCATTTTTCCTGAAACCCATCATACTTAATGATATCATTAAGCTACTTGGGAGACAGCCCCTTTTTAAGCCTATCATCAGACAAAACCTTCATGGCTAAAGTGATATTAACAAAACCATTATCACTAAGCGCCGGTATGACAACGCCCATCAATTTCCTGTCGGAAGACTTGATTTCAACCCTACTTTTCATAACTTTGAACAATATTTTAAATTAAACATAATACCTATCGGTTCGAGATGAATAGATAGGTATGCAATATAAAATATATTCAACATACAAACAAGTGAATCACAGTATATAAACTTAATACCATTGATATATATACAAAAAAAATGGAGGAGATACACGATCCCCTCCAAGCACTAATCTATAAATTATGGAAAAAACAAAAAAAGGTATTATCACCAATAACACTGATCTTCTTGATCGATATTCTCAATCCATTTCTCGCACTCAAGATTAAGATCAGCGTACTCCTGCCCCTCTACCATCAAAACCTCACGGGCTTTGGCGTTGGCATCCTCAACCGATATCCATGACCTAAACCTGTTGGCTTTGATAGAGTAATATACTTTACCGGACTTATATCCGAATGGACATATCTTCTCGAACCAATCACCGATCATAGTATTATAGAATACAGGTGAGCAACTACCCTCGGCATTAGCCTTCTCCTGACCTTCTTTCATGAACTTCCTATAGGCTAGCGTATCGGCGTCTATCTGGGAGATATCGGATATGACAGCTCCGGCTGGTAATTCATATACAATACCTTCCTTGCCTGATGTGCCAGCCTCGCAATCGTTCTTGTAAAACAAGCCACGAAAAAGCTGTGAGGCCCAGTCCTCGCAGCAAGCCCCGACGGAGTTGGCCTCCCCCTGCCCGATCCGTCCAAGCTCCACCCTGGCCTTATCATTGGCATCTTTCTTGGATACGTAAGAGACAAACCTACCTTCCTCTATACATACCTGCTCCTTGGATCCCTTACCGCTTACGCAATTATTCTTGATAAACTCATCGCATACCTGATCATTATACCATACAGCCGGTATTATGTCGGCATATGTATTGGCGTAGTCCTGACCGTTGGCTTTGATATCATCCTCAGCCTTGTTGTCAGCCTCCTCCTGCGTATCGCCAAAATAGACGTTGGCCGGGACCCGGTAGTCAACAGAGCCGCCCACGTACCCGGCAGGCGGGTTATTTCTGGTGAACGTCCGAACTATTTCTTTATTACCGTATACCATTGTGATTCACTTTGTCACAAAGATAAATATTTTACCGATATGAGACACATAACCGTAGATGCAAATACGCAGTTACCTGATTATCAAGTTTTGGGCAAAAATGGAATTAATTATCCCAGTGATTAAACGATTCCGATCCGGCGAACACCCCATAGTCCCTAAACATACCTCCACACAATATGAAATCACTTTTCTTGCTACCATTTATAGACGACAATATATGTTTATAACCTTTGCCTGTTATATAGATAGTCCTAGCATATATAACCTTACCAGATTCGGTGCATATATTCTTATCACGATAATGAGCAAACCCTTTCCTTACAGCATTAGCCGTAATCTCCCAATCTCCATTAACCTTAACCCTTTTGACTATTATCTTTATCTTAACAAGAAAATCTCGTAAACATTTATCGCTTATAATTATATCATTCTGCTCAAGCTTCTTGGCTAAATCCCTTACCAGCAAATCTGATTCTCCAGACATGATAAACGACTCTGAAAATTTTATATCCTCTTTCTTCGACTCAAGAACCTTAGCCATCTCCTCGGCTTTGGCCCTCTCCTCTAACGCCAGCTTCTCGGCGGCTACCCTGCCACGATATTCCTTAGCCCAAGCCTCAGCAGCGGCGGGAGGATCATTAAAATCAGGAATCACGCATTTGCCTGTAGTGAGAAGCTCTTTAATTCTATCCAAACACCATAACCTAAAATCAACACTAAGCCACTGAGCGAAATCCAAAGCCAAATCCTCACACATCCATGTGCCAGGACTAACCGTACCCCTAATAATCGTAACAGGCTGAAAATCAGCATTACCATATTTTCTGGTAATGGCATTAATTAACTCATTTACAGAAGATAACGATAAATAATCATTTGGTCTCTTTTTAAACGGCTTCGCCATTTCGGTAGCATTCACATAAGTGATACCGTTCTCTGTTTTGAAAGTTATATCATTACCATTGTAGCTAAATATTGTAGATAATCCGTTTTCGTTGGATTTAAACGCCAAAATCCTACTACTATTATTCATAGAATCATTGGAAATAATTATATTTGCACTCATAATAAATTAACCTATGTCCATTACATCGTGAGATATGATGGACATACAAAAATAGCCAATCGAATCGTCTATGACAAATCAATTGGCTATTTTTTTATATCTAACACATAAAGATATTTTACAACTTACAAGAGTATCTATCTAACCTACTTATTTAGAAGACTCCTTACAAATTGTATACTTGATTTACAGTAGCTTAACATCTAGTAATACATCATAAATCAATATCTATACATCTGATTATCACCAATGTCGACTTTTCTCCATTGGTTCGTTACCTATTACAAATCTTATCCTCCAAAGCATAAAGCACCTTAGCGACAGTCTTATCTCCATTTACCTTCACGCAAGACTCACCAAGATCCCGGACATCTATAGCCTCCCTGATACGGGTAAGCTCGTCATATATCTCCTCTATCACATCAGAGATCATAACACACTCATCAGAGTCCTTATGCTTTGACCACTCTGGTAGATCACCCTCATAAGGTACGCAAGTGGACGGAGTTATATGTAAACAACTGTATTTTTTCATGCCAGTAACTTATTAACACGTTCCTTTAACGATCTCACCTCATCCGGGCATAACCCGCAATCATTATCACATAATGACCTTTGCAGACGAATTATCTTACCCCAATAGGATATATCGGGCTTATTCCCGATCCTATACCTATGGTATCTCATATATCTACCCCATTGGCAGGACAGCCATTCGTCTACGACCTTACATAGATCTATCCTATCAAGGTTTGATATGCTTTGAGCGCCCATCCAGAATCTCCTTTCTCATTTCCTGTACCTCCTCGTCAGGCGGGCATCCATACGGCAGATTCTTGATCCACTCACGGATCTTTTTCTGCATATTAAGATAAGATACACCAACGCCATCACCCTTGGTACGAACTTGCCTATATATACTAACCACGTCACGCTCCATGACCTGCAACGGATCTTGCATAACCATACAACCAGCGGTGCTTCTAGAAGCGTACTCCATATCGCTAACAGCGGTAGAAGAAGAATGATTCATCATGCTTCTCTCAATCCTTTCTCTCTCGGCCCTTAACGCCTTTTCCTTACAAGTATTACAACCCATAACTATATTTTTTTATTCAACAATCCACGCAATTGGTAGCCATCTCAAGAAGCTCTCCGACACGATCAATAATCTCATGGGCGGCCCTTATGTTATCCAACCTGACATTCGCCTCGGCTACGGACATAAGTGTCTCCATCTCCTGTATCTTGCCTATAAGGTCCTTATCCTTATCCTCACACAAGATATCGGTCTTGATCCATAGCCGGTCAAGACGCCTGCGTATAAGATCCGTCTTAAGATACTTGCGACTGAAATTGTAAGTGGAAGGGCTACCTATGATCTTAATGTCATATATACCGTCTGGAAGATCAAGATACTTAACATTGCAATCATCATAATTAAAACAATTGAGACCTAGTGTTAGGCTGGTAAAGGTATTGACCTGATTCTTGCCAAGAAACAACGTAACGGGGTCAGACATGCCCGGCGTAGTGATCTCGATGATCGCCTTCCTGTCCTCCAGTAGCCCCCACTCAGACTCATCCAATACCTGAAGCACCTTAGGATCACGTGTCTCTAGCACCTGAAATGACAGCCGAATATCATTCATATTAACCTTCTTGTCGTACCGGCACAAGCTATCGTCATAACGAGCCTGCATATCAATATCCGGGACATCGGTATAATATGTTTTGACCTCATGACCGTTGATAAACACCGATGTTATCTGACAAACATGAGACCTAGCGACATCAAAAAACACCATCCTTACATTATCCTCATAATCAACGCCAGATGTCGGGTATGTCAATATCTGGGTATTATACTCACCATCGTTACGTCTAGCCACGACAGTAATTACGATAGGTTTCTCTATATCGTAATCATCCATAATAATCCTAGCGGCGAACTTATCATGGATTATCTTCGGTATGATATTTATCTGGTTCATGTTAATATCTTTTTCGCAAAGATAGCACATGTCATGTCAAAAATGAAATCTATCCAATCCCAAAGATGTCATCAAGATCGTCCATGGTTTTTATAAACCCGCGGTCAAACATAAAAATCAATGACCTCATCAGACCAACGCATCTCCCTATGCTTATTGTCATCGTGTCAATGATAAATCTAAACACAGGGGAGTTAGGATTGCTAAACAAAACGGTGTTTACGAAACGGGTGGATAAATCAACAATGCTAGACACGGCCTCGCCTGTATCATCACCATCTTCCCCATAATCATGAAGAAGCTCATCGCGATTATCACGAAAAACAAAAAATGGCTCCAAATCCTCATCCAAAAAAGCCGCTATTGAATGAGAAATGTAGCATGAAGCGCAATCAAAAACAAGCCTCTTGATATCATCCCCGTCATAATCGCCCAAAAACAAGGCGATAGCCGGCATATCGATCCAAAAGGATCTTTTGGTTATAAGACACCTAAGATCTTTTCTTGAACCCAGCAAGTCCCTCAAAGCGTCCTCGCCACCATCAAGCTGGTCGAAAAGCATAGAGGCGTTAAACAGCCTGTTCTTTTCATTAAACATAATCTTAAAATCACCGGACCTGACTATTTTCATGGCAAAAATATTTTAGTTAAAATACAAACAATCACTAAGCGGCTCAGAAGAACAGACATAACCGTCAAGGAACGGGGTGCTATTATCAGGAATCCACACATCATCAGACAACGCGGCCATACCAAACTCATCAACTATCTCATCTCCAGACACATAATCATAAGCCTTGACGCCAAAGATCTTAATCCTTTTAACCTTGCCAAAAGCGGACTTGACTTCCTTTATCTTCCTATCCAACTTCCTCACCCCATCGACGAACTCAGAGAAAGTGACACCACGCTCATCTAAATAGCTCTTTATAGCCCTCTCTATGGTCTTGATACTGACATTACCAAAGCCCTTCTTCCTGACCTTGTTCTGAACCTTTTCCTTAAAAGAAATGCTCACCCCGTTGTTCTTGGAGGACACAAAATCCTTAAGGTCACGTTTCCTGATCGAATCCATGGAGTCATAAACAACACGCTTGATATCCTCTGCGCGCTTCCTATTGCACTCATGAGCCTTATAAGTAGGATTGTTTATGTTTCGCTCATCCTCTAGCTTGCAATGCTTAGGAGGGCAATTGTCCCAATAATAATACCTCGCCTTGTTACTATGTACAAAAAGGTCAGGATGCTCTTTCTTCACCTTCCTCACCATAGCATAATAACCGTGGACAACAGCCACGTTAACATAACTGATCAAAAGCCACCTAACTAACTTTATCTGATAAGCGAGATTATCACCACCAAGACGATGATGCTTGATATAGTAATTAACTATTTCATTCACAAAGTAATAGAACCACTTGATGTTGTATTGGATCCCCAGCGTCCTAAACCTTATAGGGTCAAGGCATATGATAAGAATGCCTATCAGTGTCTCCGATATCGGCTTCTCAAGTATCTCTGACTTGGATGATGATTTACGCTTTATCCTAGGGTTATCGCAACAAGGATTAGCATTGTCATTAAACAAATAAGGTAGGATGACCTTGCCGGAATCCCTCCTCAAGGCCCTATTTTCTTCTGACATCCTCTTTTTTTCTGAGGAAGAGACGAATTGATCAAATATAAGCATTATCTTTGCCATAATTGTTTTGTTTTTAGCACAAAGATACTAAAAACTTTGTCATTTCAAAATGAGTGCTTGTGAAAGTACTCATTTTTTTTGTTTATGATCACGGCTTTTTACGGCGATCGCTATGGTCGAAATCCAACTTGGACATTGCGTAGGGAGACTATCGTAGGGATAGTTAAGAAAAGAGATGAATTTATTTATCCACCTTCTTTTATAAACTTTATAAACACAGTTGTCTATTTTGTGACATGTGATATAAGAAACTTTCGCCCCCTTAAGAAGGGAATCTCATTATAAAGATTTTCTTTGTTTATATCATAAGTTGATTGATTAAAAAGAGTTAGCTAACGCTTTGTTATTATCTAAAGTGTATAACTTAAATACATTAACATGAAAATATATAGTAGATTGAAAAATCAAGATCTCAACAATAACTTATATCAATAATTTAGTTTAGTGTATTTTTGACATCTACTTATGTTATTGATGGATCTTTGATCGACAAACAACTACCTACATCAGACGTTAATGCATTGATATGTTTACTTCTTTCCAACGCTTAAGCGTAATATGCCAAGGGGAAAAGGGAGGTGGGCTACGAGTCGCTCCGCTCCTGGCCGGCCGTGTGGGGATACCTCCTGCCCTGCCTCACGGAGCCGCCACATTTCCTTTTGGTGTCAATAAGTGTAGACCTTGAAAAGACATTTCCTCAAACAGTATACTAGATAAGGGATTCTCTTTAAGGGATATTCTAGTTGAGTAAAAATTTGGTCTTTCTGGGGTGATAACCCACAGGTGTATAAGGCGCCTTGTACACCTGTTATTTTATCAATCCTAATCTTTTCAATAATACGAACAATACAACTAGTATACCTAAGATCGAGATAAAGATAATAGCTGTAGGCCACTTTGACTCATCCTTATCATCCACATCCTTAGATTTGATATCTATCTTATTATCCATATTCTTTATATCATTCCTCGTCTTATCAATACCAAGGGAGTCGGCTGTCACGGTGCTATCACGCCGGCCAATGACGATATGGGTATCTGTCTGCGATGACACCGGTCGCTCCCCAGTGGCAGGATCAACATCCTTGTCCGTATCGAACTTCCTCTCCGTTATAATAATATCGGCATTAAGGTCAGAGGTCTTTATCTCCACCATCCTCAGGTCTATAACCTCATTTATCATCGTCTCTATCCTGCTGATCAACCGGCTATCAATAGACGTTTCGCTAACCTGCCTCCTGCTTCCGCAAGAGGACAGGGACAGCGACAGACCTAAACAAAAAATCGCCCTAAGACTTATCCTTAACCTCATCATCAGCAATCTTCTTTATATCGTCAAACGTCTCGTCAGGTATGTTCTTGGAAAAACTAAACATCTTGAATACGTTTATCCTCTTAAACACGGCCTTGAATACCTTAACCAAATAAGCGTCAGCGAAAGTATCCCCTATGGTATTCAAGAAAAGCATGACATATCCCACAAGGGCTATATACACACCATATTTGGTTACGGTAAGTATCATACTAGCCTCCTCCTCGATCGGGTATAGCGTCTTATATATAACACATAATGTCATTACTATAAAACAAGACAAAGCGAACTCCTTAAGAATATCAGTTAACCTGACCTCCCTAAGCCATCTCTTAAAACTAAACCGTCTTCTACGGCTTCGTCGGAGCTTCCAGCCCCTTACGCTTTGCGCTAACCTAGCCAAGAAATTCGCTATTAATACTATAAGTAATACAGTCAATAAATGGTGTACTGGCTGGAAATAAGCCCAACAAGAGGCACCATACGCAAGTGCAATATTCCACAAAGCCCCCACTCGCTCTATCATGTCTTTGTCTTTCATTTTATACCTTACTCGCAAAGTTAACTACTATACCGTTAAGTCCCTAAAACACCACGGCATGTATACCGTTCCTCGTATCAAGACTATCAAAATGCAACCAACTCACCTTACCCTCAAGCCTAAAAGGATATGGAAGCATATCCTGATGATCTAAAATCAAACCTCTGGCTTGTTCCGCCGTCATCGACTTGATATCGAAATCACCGGCCTTACCCAATACATGAGCGGATAGATAAATATCCTTCTTATCCTTAACTATCTGGCAGATGTTGCATCTAAGGCCTCGTTGAGAAAACTGCCCCTGCTTGTCCCAATTATTACAATACATAGGCTGTTTGATTATATCCCTCCGCAATATAAGAAGATTATGGAGAAAAGCAGTATCAAGAAACTGCCACGATCTGTCCTTCCACTTATTGTATGTATGAGGACATACCAATTCCACTATATCAAAATACGAACCCAGTTCTTTTATAATATCATTTCTATTCATATTATCAATTTTTAAAGTAATGCAAAATAACAATACCACGATAACCTGATCCTCCTCGACCGCCTGCGGCCCCACTATTAGAAGCTTTAGAGGCTCCTCCTCCACCACCTCCATAATAAGTGGCATTACCTCCATTTTTGCCATTAATAATAACACCCTCAGTATCCTCAACTCCAGCCCCATCACCTCCTCCGTGATTGCCACCTTTACCTCCGGATAAAAAGCCTTTATCCCATCCTCTTGTATAAGCTCCCGATCCACCACCAGCGCCCATAGGATAAGGGTATCGGTCAGGATATTTGTTGTTAAAAACATATGATCCATCTTGCCCTGGATTTCCCGGGGAAGGATCATGACCATCATCTTTAACTCCATATCCGCCTCTTCCACCTTTACCGGCAATAGCCTGATATATACCGAATATACTATCACCACCTATATCTCCTACAACCACCCTATATGTAACACCTGGATTTACGGATATAGTCTCAGTCAGTACACCACCTCCGTTACCTCCACTCCCGGCATTATACATATCGGAATATTCTCCATTAAGACCTCCGGCGACCAACGCGAACTCAACCTCATAGACCCCATCAGGAACCGTCCAATATCCATTATCCTGAGGAGATAATTCCTCGAATACCTCTATTACCTTCCTTTTGGGTAACATTCTTCTTCTCATCATAAGGCAAATAGGATTTTACTCCCCCCCCAATTTAGTTTTAAAATATTGATATTCATAATATTATTCTGGTTTAATCGTCCATCTCTGGGCGTAGTTATTTTTTAGCACATATATCTTCTCCATAGGTGTAGCGGGAGACCCGTTGGACGAGCCTTTCACGAATCCCTCTGGGGCCTGCTCCGTGCCGGAAGGACGCTGGTTTTCGGTTGGATAAGTAGCAATATACATGCTTACCGAAAGACCATAGAACTGATTCCTCTTTCCGTCATTAGCTACCGATGTCATGGTTATCTGATCCCATTCCGTAACCAGTTTATAAAAAGAATCCACGAAATCATCTGATCTTTTTTGGCTATGAGTGGATGCATTCATGTTAAACAGTGTAATAGCCCTCATCTCATAAATATAATCTGGCAGCTTATCCACTCTAATACTATTACTATGATAGACGATAAAACCTGCAAGATGATCCAATCCTCTACCCGACATATTATCATCATTCCAACCCGTCCTCCTTTCTCCACTTACCCAGTCATTTAAAAAATCAAAATTAGTAATGTTAGGATTTATCTTATCTACCTCGAAAAAAGGGAGGGTATTTATATCAAAATAATTCCACATATCAGAAGGGCCAGGATGTATTCTCAACGAATTTAATTTAGGAAGATCATTAAACTCCTTTATATACCTATCCAAATAACATGAAGCCAATTCAAGGGTTTGAAGATTTTTCATATTCTTTATATTCCTTATTCCGCTAGATTCTATATCCCTAAGATCAAGCATATTAAACATATTTAAATAATATACCTCTGTCTTACTGGTTATAGCCTCAGGAATTACGGTCATTCTTTTCCCTATATTTTGAAGATCGATATAAATTAACTTTTTGGATCTTGACAACCTGTCTACAGGTATACCGTCATTAATATACACCGTATGGGATACGATCAAAAACTTAAGTTCTGGCATATCCACAATCGGGAAAGATGTCATCTTGCAAATTTGGATATTGGCATAATAAATATCACAAGTAAAATCTATCGACACAGCCCGTTGTACGTCCCTCCTCCCATCAGCGTAAGCATGATTATCCACAGGTACGTATTGCGATCCATCCTCCTTCCTGAACCACCACGTAGTATTGGGATTTTTCTTATGTTGTATCGCTAAAGAACGGAATATAATACGATAATTATCCTCCCCTTGAACCTTGGTCATAGGAAACTGCTCCTTTATTCCATCCCCCCAATCCACATTAGCAATACCGGGCTTTCTGGATTTAAACTCGACAAACGTATTATAAGGATTACCAACGACAGGATCAGGTACATAATTATAATCATCGGTATAATAATTTCTAAGTGCCCTATCCCATGTAGTGAACCACACGAACTTGTTGGATGATGCCTCGTATTTATATAATGTCTTAGCCATTACCTATCTTGTTAAAATATTCTACAATAACATTCCTGTCCAATCCCATAGAATCACATAAATACTCCCCTTCTGGTTGACCCCCAAACGATAATACCTTATCCGTATCATGAGCTAAAACATCTCCATTGCCTACAAAGGTACGCCCATCGTCAAATACGATAAGCTTATATGGCTTATACAACCTCGTGTCAATATCAGAAGATCGTATTGACCTTAACACCGAAGCCTCTGGCGCCATACTAAACCTCCATCTATAATTATTCATAAGCACATAAACCATCTCCATAGGAGTCGACGGAGAGCCATTAGACTGACCCTTTATAAAACCAGAGGGAGCCTGTAATACGCCACTAGGTCTTTTATCATCAGGAGAGGGATCTGAATACATAATTAGATACAATCCATAAAACTGATTTCTTTTGCCATCGGAAGCAGAGGAAGACATAGTGAGATAATCAAACCCCATCACCCTCTCATATAATGTCGATATAAACGTATCACATCGAACTTGGGTTGACAAGCAGCGATGCATATAAAAGATATTCATAGACCTCATCTCATATATATAATCCGGGAGATTACTTACATCTATATTACTACGACTGTGTGAAGCGTCGATACGCTCAATGTTTCCCAATCCCTTACCGCTCATATACGGATGCCAACTCACGACAGGTCCATACCATCTATTTAGATGATCGAAAATCTTTAAACTAGAATTTATCTTATCCACCTCATCCATAGCCGGGCATGTGTTAGGATCAAACGATGATGTGGCATAACCAGGACTTAAATACAATTCTTTTAAATTATTGAATGATAACCATTCCTTAGGATATAACCTTACCCTTCCACCAGCTAAATTCAATATCTCCAAATTAGGCCACATGGAAGGGAATTTCCTTATATTGGAAGCTTCGGTATCACTAAAGTCAATAGAATTGTACAAACTCAGACCTTTCAATTTAGTTAGTCTATTCCAATCCTCCGGGATGGACGTCAACGTACCCACACCAAACCCACTTAATGTTATACTCTTTATATTTACCGATCTCATTATCCTATCCTTTGGTATATCTGTTATGGTACGATCCCCAGGAATACTTATAATTATATTGATAAGGCTAGGCATATCAAGTATAGGGAAACCTACCATCATAATACTATAGGATTCCATCATCGTAACATCATTGGTAAAAGACATGGATATCACACGCTCCTTATCCATGCCATCATCATAAGCATGATTGGGGACGGGAATATACTCACTCCCATCCTCTTTGTAAAACCACCATGGATGACTGTCTGGATTCTTACGATAACTTATATCCCTTCTCCTGAACATCAACCTATATCGCCCGTATATGGATTCGCTCCTATCCTTCACGAAAGGAAATTGCTCTTTATTCCCGTCACCCCAATCGACCTCGCACATGCCGGGGGTCTTGGAATAAAACTGTATACTCTCATTATAATTATTACCATCCAATATAGGATCAGGCACATCATCAGTAGTATCATTCCTGTTAACGCCCCTAAAAGCGTATTTACCCTTAGTTAAAAAGGTTATAGACCCTTTATTCGTATCCTTACATATCAACTTCATACCTCTCCCTCCTCTATTCTCCTGAAATACTCGACAACCGGCGAGCTGTCCAATCCTAGATCGTTACAGATATCTATGGCCTCGTATTTGTCGGCGAAATTATACTTACTCATATTATCATCCAATACATCTCCGCTGAACACGGATACATGGCCGTCCTTTACGCCAAGGACGAACGGGGTAATCCTAGCCTTCCCAGCCCGCCTTGCCCTCGTAAGGGCGGCCTTAGAAGCTGGGGCAGGGGCCAAGACCCATGTCTGCCCGTAGTTGTTGGTAAGCACATACACCTTCTCCATAGGCGTCGTAGGATTACCATTACTAACCCCCTTGACAAACCCCTCAGGGGCTTGATAAACGCCAGATGGTCTCTTGTTGGTAGGAGCTTCGGAAGTATATAAATCTAAGGTAAGTTTATAAAACTGATTCCTATTACCGTCAGAAGCCGTCTGTGACATCGTTATATAACTCCACGACATTATCTTATCATAAAATGTATTTACGAATGTATCAGCCCTCTCCTGCGTATTTATAAAAAGTCCTCCATCATATAAAAGCCATTCCCTAAACTCCCTTACCTCATACAACCAATCTGGAAGATCATCTACCGGCACCGTGCTTGATACACAATATGTCCGCTGAATCTTGTTCAACTTACCTCCCACTAAATCCTGCTTCCATGAACTACCGTGAGCCATAAAAGTAACGCTTTCCTTATCATCCCCTACCTTATCCACCTCATCAAATACAGGTATATTATTCCGATCGCTAATAATGCTTATACTTTTTGCCGGAATAGAATCAAATGCAGGGTCATACGAAGGTATATTGCACCAATTGAAATTAAACCCTGTAAGATTCTTCCATTCCGAGAATCTTCTCCAATTAGAATCAGGATTATCAGCGAAATTAAAAACACTGTTACATCCGAAATACCTCAGATTTTTCATATTTAAAAAACCTTCCGGCCAATTGTCCCAAACACCAGGATGAGAAAAAGACCCCATCTGTATATTACGAAGATTAACGCTCTTACTTATCCTGTCATATGGGATATCACCATTTTTAAGAACGGATCTGACCATAGCCAAATAAGTTATATCAGGTAGATTAACTACAGGAAACTCATGGAGGACAATACCCTCCATATTGAAATCCCCATCGATTACGTTAGAGAACCTCATCGTAACCTCCCTACGCCTGATATCGCTATACTTATGTGGAGGAACCGGTATATACTGAGATCCATCCTCCTTCCTATACCACCATGTAGTATCGTCAGGATTCTTTTTGTACTCAATATCTAAAGACCTGAATACTATCCTATAACTACCGTCAGATATCTTGACCAAAGGGTATTGATCCTTTGTCCCATCACCCCAATCGACGTCCACGAATCCTGGATTGTTTGCCGAGAAACTGAGATTACGATTAAAATTACCTAAATCTACTATCGGATCAGGCACATAATCAGCATTCCTCCCATTATAACAAGGGAACCTATCCTCGTTAACATAAAACGTCACCGAGGACAGGGACGTATCATATCCTACTAAAAATCCCATATCAACTAATTGAGGTTATATCATAATACACCCATTCCTTGTATCCGTTAACCATCTCATATACCTTGTTGATGGTCTTGCATACGACAGCGAATCCGATATCCACGTTAGGGAACTTCTCGTTAAGCTCGTCTATCGTAAGATCCTTGGTTATGCTCTCGTCCCATTTACGCATCTCCTTTACCTCCATAAGGATCGGTTTACCGGTTATGCCTACACTCATGACCCACTCACCCTCACGATTGGCATCCGCCAGATCGGGGAAGATCGTAACGCCAAAAAGATCGGAAAGGGTGAAGTTCTCGCCGGTACGGGTAAAGGATGCCGCCGCCCCCGGTGTAAGAACCACCTCGTTCACGGCCAACAGGCTCGTAAGTTTCTTGGCTCCTCCTGATACCGTGGCGTTAAACACGACAGTAACATTACCGGTAGCGCTATTAACGAACTTGATCTCATCCTTATCGCTATTTATAGCCTGTAACCTAGACCCAGATACGATATTTACAATCTCATAATTCTTGTCGTAAGTGATCTGTAGCGTCACATTGCCGTATTTAGTATCGATAAGGGTAATCCACTTAGCCTTACCACCTACTATCTCAACAAGCTTATAAAACACGTCATTGCCGTCAGCGTCAACCCATCTAGCTATAGCACCCGGAGCGAAATTAGTCACCTCCCGATCTTGAGTATAACTTATAGTGCTTTCCGTAGGCTTGTTAGCCAAAGTAACGTAAAGACATTGCTCTACATCGGCCTCCATCTTAACTATCCCAGCACCATCGTAATAATAATCAGGTACGTTTTTCTCTCGTATCAACAAGATGGTACCTTCCTTAAGCTTATCGGCGTTAGTTGGATCATCCACGAAAGACTTCATCTGGATATAAGTATCGAAGATAATAGACGTACTCTTATCCTCTATCTTCTGATTGATATCATTGACAATATTATTAATCTCGTCTTTCGTATAATAAGGAGATAAATCAACCTTCGAGCCTTCCTGCTCTAAAGCCTGAGTTCCATCCCACCAATAATCAGGTACCTCCTGCTCCCTGATCCAGAAGCTGTCTCCCACACGGAGCTTAGCCGTGTTCTCCGGAACCGCCAGCCACTCATTCATGGCATCGACCGTATCAAAGATATACGCCGTGTTCTTGCCCTCAGCTATACGTCTTACGACAGCCAACTCGCTCTCGACATCGCTAAGTCTTTCCTTTATATTATTGATCTCTCGCTCTAACTTATCATAATTATCCTCCTGATCTATAGCGTCGCCGATGGACATATAAACCTCGTTAGTGAGCTTATTGTAGGTAACACGAGCCACCTTCTCGTAGGATGTCTTATACGTAGATGAACCCTTACTAGTATGACAAACAAAATCATACGTATTTTGATACACCACAGATCCACCGGTATTGATGAAATTATATCCATCTTGGCTCATCGTACCTCCCTTGTATCCGACAAGCTCAAAAGAGCATTTACCCGTACCTTTAGATCCAAACCATGTAGCGTAGGCCATGAAATACGTCTCTTCAGGTAGGATATCATAATATTTAGCCCTTAAATCCTTCACCGACATCCAAACACATTCCTTACCAGAACCGGTATTATCACCACCCCATTTAAGAACTTCTCTAACAGAGCTATCTCCATTTCCGGGACCAGACCAACCTACAGCAAGATTATCTATGGTGGGAACATTAGAATTAAGGGCTTCCGTCATCGTGTCCAAGTCCCTTCCGGAACTTGATTCCCATAAATATCTGAACGTCACAAAATCAACATCCCCGATCTTAATGCCTCCGGTATTACTAGGATATGTTTTTGTGACTAACTCATAATACCATTTACCATCACGGAAAGTAACCCTTATCCTCTCTACTTGCTTGGGGGATATAAGGACATATGATCCGCCAACAGAAACGTTATCGCCATCAACCGCACGGGAAGTCCCATCCTTTGGATCCTCAGGGTCCACGGGGGTGTAGATCGCAGCCTGCTTATCTCCGGCATTGATAACAACTATATAATAGCTGTCCCCATCAAGACCCTCATCATGAGCCATGGTTACAAAGCCCTGCTCGCTATCCGGCCTCCATTCAACGACAACCATATGCTTATCCATAGGTATACCGGAAACGCTGTTAACGTAATTGGTTGACGACATGAAAATGGCATGATCATCATAAGCCTCATCAACACGTTGATGCTTAGTAGCCAATCCGTCAAGACGTGATATCTCAATGGGGTCAGTTACCTCGACCCCATTATAATCATACCACTTATATCCTATCATCGTATTCTCACGACGATATTTCCTTTTTCTTACGACCTGACCTCCAGCTAAGGCGTCAATCATAAAATAATCATTACATACTTTAACCATAGCCGTTCAGATTAACAGGTTTGACATAAACAAGCCACGATAGTAGCGCCAACAGGAATGGCGGTCAGCGTAGTCCCCACCGGGTAGGTAGGAGAGGATGACTCCATCACCATCAACGACGTCCGCTCTACGACCATATTGTTATCAATCAACCGGCTCCCCTCCACATAGAACCGGCCATCGGCCACCTCATAGCACTCTCGCACCGGAACCATATGTCTTTGGCTCTTATCCGCGTAATCGCAGATCGTCACCTTAGCCCCATCCGGTATAGACGTAAGCTCATCACCTACATTATAATCAGGATGATCAGAGTACACGACATACAATATAGACTTAATATCCTGCAATGCCGGATTGACTGTCCTGAATCCCTTCAAATGTATCTTATGACCACCGATCTCATAACAATCATCCACGTCCATGATATTAAGATCACAACTGATAACCGTCCAGCCGTTAATAACCGTCTGCGTAGGGGTAGTATTGATAGGATGATCGGGGTCGGTAGACTCAACGATCTTATAGTCGAAAGTCTTTACATCCAGATTTCCGTTCAACGACTCCTGTCTCCTGATCTTCACCGTACCCTTTCCGGTATCATAACAAGTCTCAGTGGTATCGATAAGTCGATCCATATAATCCGGCTCCTCGCATTCGATACGAGCGAAATTGGATGGCAAAGAGGTATATTGAGTACCAACATGGATATCATTATCTGTAGAACTCAATACATGATGATTATACGACCTAACATGATTTAAAGGGTTGATAACGTAAGTGGATTTAATCCTTACCGATCCTCCCGGTGTCGAGTAACATTCTATCGCATTTCTGGTAATACGATCATCCAACCTTTCTAGAGCACACCTTTCACGGATAAAATCCGCAGGGATATTATTTATCCTATTTCCTAGCCCATACCTATTATCAGACGAGTCCACAATCTCCCAGAACTGGTTTCTTTTCCCAAGATCACCGTCATAAGACACCACATGTCTCATACGCACGCTTCCGGCTGATGTCTTGTAACACTCCTCGATATCAATAGGCATCCTATCTTCCATATCCGTGAAATCACAAGACACCAAAGAGAATCCGTCCGGGAGGGTAGCCAGTTCGGCCCCCGGAACGAAGCCGGCGTCATCCGATTCAAGCACCTCGAAGCGGACGTATCTTGCCTTTATCTTGGAGTCATAAGAAACCAACCTACGAAGCTTGACATTGCCATTGCCTCCGTCATAACACTCGACATAAGACCTGATGTCACGCTCCTCCATATCGTCGAAATCACAGACAGTCCTTACCCACGTATCTGGCAAGGAACTGAAGCTGGCGCCCTCAGGTTGTGACGGATCGGTAGTCTCCAGGACTTTATAGCTCTTATCCCTAACTCCTATATTCCCGTCCCATGACGTGAGAACCTCCAGCTTCACCTTACCGGCCGGTGTCTTATAACATTCTACAGTTACCTCAATATCCCGGTCCTCCATATCCGTGAAGTCACAAACGACCTCAACCCAGTCATCGCTTATGCTGGTGATAAACTTACCTACCGGATTCTCAGGATCGGTACTTTGCTTGATGCGATACCATTCCTTTCTGGTACCCATCTCGTAATCAAATATCTTATATCCCTCTATCTGCACCCTTCCGGTTCCGGTATCAAAGCATTTAAGCACCGGTATTATCTCCCTTTGGGTCATGTCCGGGAAATCACATACTATACGACTCCATGTATCGGGTATCTTATCATACTCCGTACCGATAGGATTGCTATCGTCAGTCGTATTTACCACCTCATAATGGGATACCTCCGGGTTCAGGCGGGGGTCTACCGACTCAACGCCCTCGATCTGGACCTTGCCCCCTTCCGTGGCGTAACATTTACTTACGAATATCAACTCCCGATCGGTCATCTCCGCTATTCTACAATCTATAGCTACCCACTCGGCAGGAATCTTATCCAATTCCGTACCAATAGGCGTATCAACATCTGAAGAGTTGATGATAAATATCTTCTCGGCCAATATCTCACCCTTATTATTCATATAGGTATGGATACGAGCCTCTACCTGACCTCCCGGAGTACGATAACATTGGTTGACGATCGACACACGGGCGTCCTTGATGTTAATGAACTGATAGTCCTTTTTAGGAACCTCGCTTACAAGTCTCTTTACTCCTTTATCATCGAAGTATACGTAACACCCGTCATTCCTCATCATGACCGGATACGTCTTTCCGTCTATAACAACACCGGAGAAGTCATCTGGCGGAACAGAGAAACCCATGCTACCAAATATGGAAGCAAGTCTCTTTAGATACTCATTAATAGCTGACATATTACAACATTTTAATTCTTATGCTTCAAAGGTAATAAAAAAGGGGAAAGAATTGAATCTCTCCCCTTTAGGAAATATATGAACGCAAAAAAGGTTCTTTATTTCGGCTCAGTTACGATGGCCGGACCAAGACCAGCGGCAGCACCGATCATGTTAATCATCTCCTGAACACCCTCATGAGCGCCATAGCGTACACGTAAGATCAGGTTAACCGGATCGTCGGCGATAACCTTTCCGAATCCTTGAGCGTACCTATGAGGGTTTATCGTGATCTGGAAGTCCACGTATTGGGCTGTTTGTTCAACACGGCTATATTCGTTCATGAATGTCCGTCCCATGAAATCCTGATGTTTCGGGAAGCCGTTGAAATGAGCATATCCCTTCAACTCGTCATCCATCATATTACCGCCGACATGAGTACGTGGCGCTTTGCTGGACAGTCTCTCGAAATTAAGTTGATCCCACCAGATAGGAGACCCCTCGTCAAGAGAATCAGGATAACCGCCACTAGCGCCAACGATCTCAACGCTATCCTCTACATAAGTCATTTTATCCATCAAGCACTCTGACGGAGATAATAACATTTCCTTACCACGGAAACGGATACCACACTTGCAGTTAGTGCCAAGTTCCTGAGCCGACTCCAATTTCTTCCACATACGGTTGCGGTAAGATGCCGGAGCCTCGCTGGTGAAGAATCCCTCGAACACCTTGTCGCACTCATCACACAACATGTTAGTATATACCGTTGTCTGGAAGCTATGCTGGCAAGCCGCCGGAGTACCGTAGTCAGTGATCTCCAGTTCCGGGAAAGCCTGTTGGATTTCCTCCAAAGCACTGTTTCCACACTCATCATCCGGGATCGTGATATAATACTTCTCGGTGGATACCTTGCAAGAACCACAAGCTGACCATGAAGCGGTACGAACCGTAGGATTCTCGCACATGTCGGATGTCTTAGCCACATAGTAGATGATAGCCGTAGGATTGGCCTCCACGAAAGTAGAGATCTCCTCATCCGTCAATTTCTTGGAAGTAGCGGCAATATACAAACCTGATCCCTTGATCTGACTCATCTTATTAACCGTATCGGCTACAACGTTAGGCAATGACTCCACCGTAGTAGACATATCAACACCATCATCCTCCAAGGAAATAGAATACAGATAGCCACCCTTAACCTCGGTATAGTTAGGAGGACAATCCGTACATCCTTTCATGATAGAGATAAGACGTTGAGTATAGTCAGCCGGTTTAACGCCTTTCTTCATCACCTTATAACGTGACATGCTACCCTCGATAGTCTCACGTACGATCTTCAATCCTGGATATTGAGCGCGAACCTCAGCCAACGCCAGATCATCACCAGTATCGCATACCTCCATGCAATAGAAGTTGACATCCTCCGTCTCAGGCTCAGTAGCCTCATTAGTACATCTTGTAACCGGAATGATATCAATATAATCGGATAATTTACCACCACCGGCAATAGGTTGGTTCTTCATCCGCTCGATACACTTCAATACGGCGGGTAACAAATCAACCTCCTCGCAAGGATCACATTCCTCGCATTGATTAGGGGTATTGTCGCAATCATCCAAGAGGATAGCGTCAAAGATCTCAACACGACCTCCCTCGTAGCCAAGAAGCTCGAAAGCCCTGCCGGCGAGAATCAAGCGGATAACGATACGGTCGCCCTTGGAAACGGAGAAAGCCGTGTCGTCAGAGACACCATTGTATCCTAAGATAACGTCATCGACATAAGCGTGATCCTTCTTCGGCCAAGAAGCGTAAATCTCGGTGATCTCATTCAACGAGAACAATGGCGTGGAAAAATCCTTATCATATATAGAGCGGGAAGCCGCTTGTTCATTACGACCGATACGGATCTCATAACGCTTGTCATTACGAGGCTTACCGGTAAAATCAATCACGGCCTTACAACCGTTCTCGGAAGTATCTCTAGTATCATAAATACCGATCTGTCCTTCCTTTAAGAAGATGGAATCAACATCCACCATCTTAGCGTGCGGGGGTACGAAAAGTACCCGGTCTTGCGGTCTGTGCAACATATTATAAATATTTTAGTTCAAAAAATCATTTACCTAACGCAAACATAATCATAAACAACATCACCGCAATAAAACATAATCGGGAATATATGACAATACAGCCATATTACATTTTTTGTAAACATTTATTTAATCCACTTCTTCTTATACATTTTTCTCATCATGTAAACAAGTCCACTAAAACTATTTATATAACCCATATCTATAGCCCATATAAGATTACCTTGAATTTGTTCTAATTCCTTAAGTTCTGCCTCTGTAGCCTTATTTCTAATCATACTTTCATGAATATTGAAAACAATATAATTTAACCCCTTAGCTATCTTAATATAATCAACATCATGAAATCTAGAAGCCGCCCTAGATAAAGCATTATATCTATCCCCAGCCTCTATCCTATTAAGGATAAGTTTATCGGTTAACCACGTAACCACCTCAGCATATAACATAGGATTCAACTCCATAGCCACAAGAACCCATATATAAGGATTACACATAGTCCTCCTATTCTCTCCTCTTCCAACCGTCTTATAAGCCCCAAATTTCTTCATGACTTTTATAAGAGATTCTTTTTCAACCATTTCCATAGAAACAGGAAATCCTGTTTCTACCATATATCCCTGTTTTTCAAGAATATAATAAATTCGTTCAGCACTTTCCTTGTTAGATAAAATATTCTCTATCCTCTTGTCATTCCATCCCTCCTGAATCCTTTTTCTTGTATAAGCTTCCTGTAAATCCGTTAACGACATAAAGGATGTTTTAGTATCCTGTTTGATGGTGACACCAAAAAAGATCTCTATCTTTAGAGATCATAACAACATTAGTCTTCATATTACATATTAAATTTTATGATTAACAAATATATCTATAAAATTTTTATCTACAAAAATATATGAATAAAAAAGGTCTACTCATCCCTGAGCAGACCTTTCGATCAAACTAGTGTTGTTTATTTAAAGGAAGCCACATTATCCTTATCCATTCTATATCTACTTAACTCATTCTCGTTAAGATTGAATTGCTTGGCGACCATATCCAGAATCTCCTCCACCAAAGGATCGGGCAGCTCCGGGTCGATGTCCGTGGACCGCTCACCGGCGGCGTTGATGTACCCGGCCAGATCCACCCGTACCGGATTCCGGTAGTAGGTCATCCTGACCTCTTCTGTACGAAAGCCGTCCTCATACACCACGGCCTTACCGTCACCTATGGTGTAGAACGTTTCCCGATAGTCAAAAGAAGGCCTATTGTTATCATCTCCAAGAAGCTCATGAACATTCTCGTTCTTAGCCTCCCACATGACAAAATCTCCAACCTCGCATCCGTTATAAGAAAACGCTCCTTTTATATTTGAGAACCATAAATAATCATCAGGAAGACTGAATGATGTAGATTCGGGATCATCAATATGATTGACCTCATTAAGCGATTTCCAGTATACCAGAAGAGTTTGTATAGATCGGATGGTCTCATCATCCTTCCTATTAAGATAGTATCTTATCAACCTATCCTGAGCCTCGTTGAACAAAAGCACGAACCTCCCGGGGTCAAGCTTAATCCCGCCATTGGAGAGATTCTGCTCGTTCTTCTGCAAAGACCTTAGATACGCTTCTTGGATCGTCATCGTTATTCCTCCTTATCAACCTTATCACCTTCCTCTACGTCTTCCTTCTTCTTGACATCCTTAACCTTCTTGGTCTTAGTCTTATCGTCTATATTAGAAATAGACATAAGTTCCTCGTACTCATCCAAGACATTGGCCTTTACACTGATAAGATCTTTCTTGGTAGCCAAGAACTCGGCGGACGTACGGACGTCAGGGCCTATGATCTGACCATTATATTGCAAGCCGGATGGAGTCATGTTGATACGACCGTTACGTTGAAGGACGTTTACGATACGATAGAACTCAAGAACTTCCTTGAAATCACCCTCCAATGAACGATCCCAAATATCAAGCAGATAATCGATGTTGGTCTTCTTCTCGTTCATCCAGTTTGATAGTGATCCGGTGTAATAATCATCCTCCGTAAAATCAGGACGGGTCACGATACCGATGTACAGAAGAAGGTCGATGACAGCCTGACGTTCCTTGCCACCTTTCTTAAGGGCGTCGATGAACTTATAGCTGATATTCATCTTATTGATCTCACGCTGCTGAACGAAATCCTTGGCGTTGTCTTTCTCAATGAAACAGAACATGGAGTTCATGAAAATAGGATCACCATCCATTTCCTGAGGAGTCAACATGCCAGAAAATACAGCCAGATATAAATAAAATAACTCAACGGTATTAGCCGTGTTATAAACCTTACCCATATAGATCTTGTCTTTAGCATCATCCCAAAACTCGAAATTGGTCTGGGAAAGATCCTTCTGGGAAATATTCTCAAAAGGCTTCATTATATTATTGACACGCTGATCAACCAACTTATCAACCTCATCCTTATCCATGCCATTATAACATCTTGATCTTGGATAAAAACCGGTATTGTAAACTTCTGAGAAATCATCCCACGGGCAACATACGTGAGTAGCATTCTCCGGGAACGGAGCCTTGGCTATATTGGCATCTTGGAAGGCCTGCGGAGCGCTTTCGTCGTGTTTACCTACTACCTCATACAAGGTATCTGACATGATATTGAATCCATTTACCTCGACCAATACCTTCTTTGATTTTAAAATCTCTTTCATTTCCTTATTTTTGCGTTACTTTCCTAAAAAAAAGAGGAGAGGAATATCCTCCCCTCTAAAAACCAAATTACATATGAAAAAAAACTTAGCCGAAGTAGTTCGGTTGAAGCTCGATAATCAAGAACTTGCTGTTATCCATAACCCAAGCCGCTGAAGCTGAGTGGCACCAGAATTGCTCTTTCATGCCCGGCAAGGATGATACGATCTCATTACCGTTAGCTTTGTGTGCCCAACGACCATACTCATAACCCCACCACATGCTTACGCCTTCTGGCTTGATATAGAATACGTTGTTATTCATATTACCCAACTTAGCGTTAGCCGTATTAGGAATAGCGGAATATGCGTTAGTCGATCCAGCGTCAGTGATATTCTCGATAATACAAGAATAAGAGGATCTAGGATACATGCCATTCACTAACTCGCTACGATCTGTCATGTCAGCGTAATCTAAAGAAGGATCGTGTTCGAACTCTACATTTCCGATGCCGGGAAGAAAAGCGCCCTTAACCTGTACCGGACCTAAGATCATAGCATCATTAGTACCGGATATAGGATTAGAAGGCAACATACGGTCACTACCCATACCCCAGCTCAAATTACTCAACGTAGTAAAGAAAGCCTCTCTAATCAACTTCTCTAAGTTGACCATAGCCATAGATCCTACCTTGAACTTAATCTTACGCTCCGTAATAGGAAGATCTTGACGACCACGGAAAATATAAGCTGCAGCAGCCATAAGAGTATCCTTAGTAATACCCATCGGACGACTATAGTAGATAGTATAACCACGGCGAAGCTGACGGTAGATACCCTCATTCAAATGGATAGGACCATTTTGATCCATAATAATACCACCTTCTTGCCACATCAACTGTCTAGCTTCCAGCTTAACCAACTCAGCCATACAGAATACCTCCAGCGTGGACGCTACCTTAGCCGTACGTAAATCAAGTCTACCATTAACAGTCTTGCCGATAATAGCCAAATCAGGAATATTACCCTCATACTCGCTTCTCATGGCATTCATACGACGAAGAGCGGTCTCCACGAACTCTGAAGTGCTATTCTGAGCGGCCTGCATGGACTTCATACCAGCGTACATAGTTGTCTCACCCTCAACACCACGGTGGTTTCCTAAACGGAATTCACAAGTCATAGAACCGGCCTTGTCAGCTCCAGATACCTTAGAGAACTGGGTGCTATACTCTCCAAGAGCATGACCGATCTTCCAATAACGGATACCCGGACGTAATTTCTCTTTAGGGAAGTATTTAGCCTTTCCGCCGATAACACGACCCCAATAACGTGTCAAATCACCTTCTGTCTTAGACGGGATCTCACCTGAGATAAGGATATTACAGCCGTTAGCGGCGTCATAGGTGATGACATCATAAGCCGTAAACTCAGAGGTATTCAAAACGATATCAAACAAACTACCGTCAATACCCGGTTTTAGATGATGACCTGAAGTATCCTCAGCCGTAACGACAGCAAATGTCTTTGTAACAGGTAAATCATAACGGAAAGAAGCTCCAATACCGTTAACGGAGATCGTAGCGCCGTTATTAATCATACCCATATACATCGGAACGGGGTAATTGGCGATATTAGAGAACAGATTCAACAGACCCAAATGATTCTTATCAGGATCCTCATAATACCAGCTCGCCAATGAGCCTAAGTTATGCTCTACGAGCGAAGTCTTATAGTTCTTGGCATCGGTGAAGGCAATAACGTTATCGCCATTCACGGTAGCCGGAAAACTTTTTGTCAAAAAAGGGTTCATAATTATCTATCTTTTAATGTTATACACTCTTTGATCCACTTAGATCAAGGAAGTTAGCCTCTATAGTATCATTATCGATATTATTTTTATTCTGCTTTCCTCCCTTATTGCCAGAAAGAAGAGTGATGGTCTTCTTATTGACCTCCATCTTAGCCTTGTTAGTCTTCTGTTTAAGGAACTCGTCCTTATTCATCAAGAACAAAGCCAGATCAGCGGCCATGTCCGGATTCTTGATAGCCTCCGAATAAGCTTTATCTATAGCCGTATGGCCTTGATTGTCTATCGGCTTGGTAACGAAATCGACAGCCTTACCTATCATCGTGTCGGTCAACTGGAACCCTGAGCTTATAGATGTCTTAAGACCTTTCTTATAAATCTTCATCTGCTCAATCAACTCCTGTTTCCTTTTCTCGGATTTTTTCTTCTCCTCCTCGATAAGGTTATCCATCTCCTTTTTCAGGATATCATGGAACTTATTGGCCTTGGACTCAATAAACTCATCGCCCTTGCCGATCATCATCTCCATATTATCCTTTATCTCGTCTTCCGGCATACCCAACATCTTATAATAATGCTGGATGACCGCAAGCTGATCATTCTTGTTGCTCATATCAAGGTTATCCAACGGCGCCTGAATGTTCTGATATTGGCTTAATAGTTGACCAACGTTACCACCGGCCTTATCCACCTCTATCATCTTCTTCATAAAGTCAGACATAGAACCGGTATCAACCTTATCCTTCAACAACTCATCAGCCTTATCCTTGATCAATCCCTCCACTATATCGAGTAAATCATCCTCTTTAGTGATAGTAGAAAGATCGACCGGTTTATCATCTACCATAATATCAAGGTTGTCAATACTATCGATAATACCTCTAGCGGCCATCTTCTCCAAAAAAGATTTTCCGTTAAATCCTGATACTACATTATTATCAGTACCTCCTTCGCCAAGGGAATCAGGGTCTGGGGTGGTAGCATCGCCGCCCTTATCCCCGCCACCGTCAGCCGCTCCGCCGTCGGCAGGCTCTTCCTTGGTATCACCTATAGGATTACCATCCTTATCATATTTACCCTCGATATTATTCTTATCGCCATCACCGTCACCACGGTAAAAAAGCTCCTCGACACTCATGGTCTTAAAACCCTTAGCGAAATCACCCATGTCATTCATACAATTTCCTTTTTTGCTTTTTACAAAATTATCATTAATCTAATTACCAATTAAATCAAACCCATTATAGTATATGACAGAATTTTACGCCAAAATGATTACAGATTTTGTAAAAATATTTACAAAACTTGTAATCAATTCTTGTTTATTATTGACGTAAACCTATCTGTATCAGAACGTTTGTTCCTAGCATCTATCTCCTTTTCCTTTAATTCCAACTTCCTTTTCTCTATCTCCTCACGAGATCTTCGCTCAGCCTCGGCATTAGCCTGTCTGGTTCTCATATCCTCCTCACGGATATCCAGATCCCTTTCCTTCAAGGCTCGATCCGCTATAGCTTCCACATAATCCATACCCTCTGCGTTATCTTGTGTCCTAGCCGCTTGACCGGCGGCCATTATGCTCTTACCCCGTAAATCGAAGTTACCCTTGATATAAGCCAGCTCCTTCTCCTTCTCATGCTCGTCATTACGGGCCTGTTGATCGGCCTCGGCTTTTTGCTGTACAAGTCGTTGTTGATTCTGGTACTCCTCCTGTCTTACACGATCTGCGTAAGATCTGGCATCCCTTCCTATCTGATTCATCTCAGCCGTCGAGTTGGCATTCATCATTCTAGTGATATCAAGCAAGTCATTGCCTAAAGTATTCGTCTGTAATATATATTGCTTCAAATTCTCCAATTCCAGACGTTTCTTGGAATTAGAGACAGCCATAACATTAAGATGACGTAACGACAAGCTATTATCCGTAAGACTGACGTAAGCCAAGGACAGATCGCTGTTCCTGTACATCACGGTCCAATCGTATCCTTCCTTCTGGCATACTTGAGCCACGGCTAGATGAATATCCAATGTCCGTTTCTTGAAGTCATCGAAATCATTAAAGTAAGTCTGGGTCTGTAGCATAGTAGCGTTAACTCCCTGTTTTACGCCCGTAGAACTCTCGTATCTAGTTGACTGACCCATCGCTTGCTCGGATATACCTATCATCCTATACGCCATCATATAAGCGTAAGAGGCCATATCCATACGCGATCTTATCTGATCGGTATTAGTAAGGTCATATACCCCGAACTGGTTATATATACTACTCATCTGCGGATTCTGGTAAGGATTGTTCGTATCATTACCACCTACACCCATAAACGATACGGACTTAACTATTTGCATAAAAGTAGCCAAAGCTCCCTTCTTGTCCATCATATCCTTATATTCCGTAGGCAAGAATCCCAAGTCACCTAAGAAGAACTTACCGATCTCCTTCTCGGCGTTATTGTATAGCTGGTTCATAGCAAGGTTGTACATCATCTGGAACGGCTGTATGCGATCAGCTAGGCTAGGACCCACAAAACCTGATACCGGGATAACGTAATCATATAGACTACTATCACCATGTATCTGGTGAGGTATTGGATCCCCTCCGATATATATAGGCTTGTCCATTAAATTACCTCCAGTGATCTTAACACCAAACCTGACCTCAGGGACATACTCCAAGATATAGGTGTTCACCTCAGGATCACCAACGGCTTCTGCCATGACCCTCTTCACTTTCTTTATACCATTCTTCTCCAAGAACTCCGGGAGCAGCTCGTCGGTCACAAGCTCCTGATCAACCATTCCGGTCTCTGTCATGTAAGTTATAAGAAATACCGGTTTCATGGATACCCAATATCCTTCCATAACCCTGAAAAGACGGGAGTCTATCTCATACCTCTTACCATCACCTATACCGGAATTGAAATATCCAAAGGGATGGAAGCGGGGCAAAAAGCGGGGCTGGGTGTGCTCCTCCCCGTCCGGCCCGAAGGTATGGTACTCGCCCATCGGAACGCCGTAGTAGTCCTCAGCGGCTACTATAGACTCATAGTCATGGTATCCCTTCCATGGAATAACCTCATTCTCGTACATACCGGTAATAGACGGCTTCTTTTTCTTCCAGTCATACCTAGTACCGTCATTAGATACCCATCCCTCATAATCATCATCACCACCCATAATCCGACGCTTATCCTTTGCCGTCATCTTATGACCGTATCTTGATATCAGCTCAACACCCTCGTAATAATGAATACGACCTACATAAGATCCATATTGAGGATATTTAACCTCAGGATGAAATACCTCCATAGGACTCCATACCTCAGGACGATAATAGTCAAAACCTACGAAATGATTCCGGAACATCTTTCCGCTAAGAAGACGGTCCCGGAAATTCTCCCTGTCAAGCTCATCCATATAGAATCGGTTACGGTCAGACTCGATCGTATGATCCCCCCATACAGCCGCCTGAGTCTTCCATCTGGTACTCATAAACCTCTGGATGTCATCGGGGGTCATGGACGCCTTGGCCTGTTGGATTTGCTGGGCGTAAGCCTGACGCTCCTCCTCGGAATTAAACTCATTATATGTAGGATCAAGACCAGCTTCTACAAGACGCTGATTAACGATAATATCCCACTGTTCTTGTATATGACGATGAAGTAAGTTTGACATCGTATCCTCATACTCACTTATAGCCATATCCCCTATCTCATTAACCGTATACTTATCCTGTAGGTTTGTCAGCCATCCCTCAAAGGCGTTTACAATACCACCTATGATATCGTAATGCTTCAAGAAAGAAGGTATCCTTATATCGCTCCTTAGCTTCTGCACGTTCCTTAACTGAGGGATAACATCCGCCATCTCCATAAAAGATAACTTACCATCCGCCATCAGATAATAGTCACGGTACATCTGGTTACGATCATACTGTTTCAACCCTATCGTCTCAAGAGCGTCCATACAATCCTCCTTCCATTTCCTGTTCTTTTTCTTCGTGGAAATAGCCTGAGGAGGTAATCCTAATAACGCTCCTTTTGCTGGAAACGAATGATCTCTATTAAACACTTCCATGATTATTCAATTTTATTTACAACAAAGATAGGCGTTTAATTGACATTCATTTACCTAAAAGCTCCTATAGATACCGATCCAAATGCAGAGGCATATATCTCATGGTGTTTATAAGCATCTTCCTTACGAGCGTTATTCATCTCATCTATCTTCGATTTAGGCATGTAGTTATTATCATCAAAATACCTAGCGAGAACCAACGCATGCCCGAAGGCTATTATCCTATCGACGTTCAATCCGGGCTTATACTGTATTATCTCATCCAAAAGAGCTATATCATCAATCAACTCAATACCTTTAACCGTTATATCAAGACCGGTACTATCATCATAACCAATAACGAAATCCTGCCAGCAATAATCCACCACACAGGAGAAGAGCAGGTTCTGGTTGCCGGGGGTAGGATATAGCCCCAGCTTGCTATTCTGCCGGGAGCCGGCCTTCACATACTTATTGGCTATAGCCTCACCAGCGAATAAGAAGAAAGATGCCGGCATACCGCTCTTCCGATTAAGATACTGCTCATACATCTGGTCAGCGTTCTCCATAAGGCATATAGCACCATATCCCTTCTGAAGCTCCTCGCACGTACGGCAGAATTGGTCTATAGATGATGGGCGGGATACGTAAGAGGCAACTATTCTATAGGCATAAGGATCTCGGATACCAACACGCCTCTTAAATACATAAAAAGCACCTAATGAAGGAGTATCAGACTTGGCCTGTTTATAAGGGTCGCAATTGTGAACAGATATATTCCTTAATAAATAATTATTCGTATCACATTCAAAATTATACACAGGACCGGTATACTTCTCTTTAGTTATAGATGATATCCTGACATATATATACTTATTATCATTACTAATAAATATACCTGTGGAAGGACTTTTTCTTGTGCTGGTATCCATACATACTTTAGACAATTTAGATATATAATCAGGAGTTAATGTCTCAACCAACTCCCTGAAATACACAGTATAGTTATGGCCTATCCTTAAATGATAACATGGTCTTTGAGATTTAACCTTATTGCCATCTATATATTCAGCCCTATTTTTTTTCATTATGGATATACCTCCAACTACTCCAATAGATAACAATATATCCTGTATACCCTCAAGAAGATCCATACTGACACTTACGAAATCCATGCCCGAATAATTGCGAAAATCATTATGGATAGATCCATCCGTATCCAGATATCCATGAATTAAACTAACCTTCATGCTAAACGGGAGGTATTTAGCAAATTCAGGAATATATTTACCATAACAATATTTACCAAAATTATTAACAAGCCACTCGCTTAGATAAACATGCTTAAAATTTAATTCCCAATTACCCTTCCTGCATCTCTCCGAAGGCTTAATACCAAAAAGATTATCTACAACTCTATAATACATATCCCTCTCTTCCGGATAATCAAAACAGATAGCCATCTGTACACGACACTGCTTATCAATCCATCCATTCCCTAGCCACATCCCGACAAACCACCAAAAATCATCAGAAAGCATATAATCCCTAAATCCCGGAATATCCATCCTTTCTTCGGCATACATATTTGGAATCCTTGTCCACTGTCCCTCTTTTATATCCTTGACAGGTATGTAATCAAACTTGAATAAATCTTCCCTAACCCTTCTCCCTACGGTCTTATGATCAGAGACAAAAATAGGATGCTCAGAAGTAAATCTATTTATTCTTACGCCATTATACATCTTTATCGAATAAAGATCCTCTTCGACCATATTTCTGACAAGTCTCTTGCGTATCCTAACATTATCCCCTTCATTATTAACCAAGAAATCATCATAGTCAACATCCTCTACATTCTTATATCCATCAGGGGTCAACACCCTTTCTCCAGGAGGCATACATCCCGCCACATAAATAAAATCATCAAACCTATTGGATTGAGGCATCTCGAATATCTGGACAGGAGCGTCAATAACACCGCCGCTAAACGGGAATCCAGCCAGTTGCTTATTCGATTTAGTAGTCCCCAGTTTATTACCTGACTCAAGAAAGACATCACACAGCATACCGCTATATTGCCCCGACTCAAGGAGATCATTCTTATGCTTGATAGCGTACTCGACCGGAAATAGGTTCTGGGATGAGCTTAAAAAACAGTCATCGATCGTAAATGGATAGAACATGGTATGAGAAGTGTACGCAACCCTATCTTTTGTAGATAGTTTCTTCCGTTCCTCATTAAGTTTATTGGTACTAGCCTCGAAATCAGTAGCGTCGATCTTGATCTTATTAAGCTTCTTGTCATCAGGCTTACCAAGATAATCGCCCAATCCTATAGTTCTCTTAACACCGGAGTTAGCCATCTGACCGGGAACGAACATCGCCCATTTCCGTTCTTTCCATGTTTTCCCTTTCATGGCTCTACGATTTAAAATATCCCAGTCCATAACCAGAAGATTGTAGGTCTCAGGATCAGAAAACATTTCTTGAGCGTCCTTGGATAATTCTACCTCACCACCAGTACCAGCCAAGATAGGGCTAAGACGCCAGCCGTAAGGAGTGTCGTAGGAAGGCATAGCGGCAGTGTACGGCTTCTTGATAGGTCCCTTACCAACCTCGTCGAAAATAGCCGTAGCCGGTGTCAAACCAGCCGTCTTCTGCGTGGAGGTCTTCCTACCCATGTTGATGTTGGCTATAGAGATAATGGCATGGATATCACGTACGCCATTGGACATCCTCTTGCCTAATGTAACGCCCGAACTCCAGTCGGTCTTGGTCCTGTTGATCCTGAAAAAAGGATGCACATGATCAAGACCATACTCACAATACTCACCTATATTAGATAAATCGCTATCGCTGAAACCTACCACGGAATGACTAAGCCCGATCGTCATGGTAGCGTTCATCTGAAGAAGGGATGACATGATAGTCGTATTATGGGATACGACAAAATTGGTAGTAAGAAACTGATGAGATTTATTATCTACCTCAATACAAGTAGCCTTATACTTCCCGTAATAATCTATATCGGATATCCTAAGTCTGTTATGGGTCTTGGATATATACATATCATCACCATCCATGACGCAATAATATCCCATAGACCAGAATATTCTTCTTACGAAGGATATAATATACTCACTTTTGTAAACAACCTTAAAACGATCATCGCCGGTGCTTATACCGCAAGCGATCTTCATGAACGAGCTTATAAATAACTCTTTCTGTTTTTTTGATGAATAAATGACATCATCCATCTCCTTCTTGCTTAGCTCAAAGATCCTGTCGGTAGCGCCACAAAGGAAGGAGGCGACCAGAGACCCCATGAGCTGGGGTGATATCAGCCAACGCCGCTCAGGAAAATCAACCGCATCCCCCATATCTATAGTCATTTTAGAGAAGTCAGAGTGGATAATACCCATCGTATTCATGACTTTATAATCACCATGATACTTGACCTTCCACTGGTGCTGCCCGCAACACACCACGCTGCGACCGTCCTCAAAGGTCACTTTGTACGTATCAACGAATCCCTGAGGATATACGCCCACTATGGTAGTAAGATTCCCGTCATCACCGTATATGATATCTCCTATGTCGGCGAATCCTATTTTCTTGGAACCATAAGGAGTGTATATAAGCTCCGAGTCCAGAAGAGCCTTGCCAAAACGACGAGTACCAAACATCCCCAACCCCTTCTTCTCCTGACGGGCACGTTGGTACATCTCGGCGAAAAACCATTCGTTGTCACGCAAACGACTGATCGCCGGCACACGTTCCCCGTTTGGAAGATCCTGAAATACGGGAAAGAAATTAACATGCCAATAAAGCCATGGGGGGATGAACGTACCATTGATAGTCACCCCGTACTTGACCTTATAAGCCTCTTCTTTAAAGAACTGCTTAACATCGTCATCCTGATCCTCCCAACCGAACAGATCGTTCCATACAGGAGGATTTTTCATGTTTACATAAAATTCTGGACTCGTGCTTAGACTCATTTTATAATATCCTTTAAAACAGACTCGATTCCACCAGAAACCTGACCCTTACGTTCCTTTTTCTGGACATTGCTTACAGACCTATATACATCCATGATCCCGCTCTTCTCCATATAAGAATCATTCCATGTATTTATCTTATCGATTAATTTTGATATGAAGTCAAATGCCCTAGCCATATCCTCCGGCTTCTCCTTATCCCAAGGATGTTTATCAATATAAGTCTTAGCGTCGTTTATGGCCTTAGCTATGACCTCAAGATTATCATTGACCCGATCAGCGTCCTTACTCGTCGGCTTTCGTCTTCCCTGTGGCATTGGCTTTCATATCCTTAAACTCGTTATACTGTTTCATAAGAAGCTCATAAGACTGAACAACCCCGATCTTACTTACTTCCGTCACGCTCATGTCATGGAACATATCCTCAAGCTCCTTGTCGGCATATCTCAGACGTTCCTTGTCATCATAAAACACGAATCCAGACGTTCTGTCTTCTATAATGCTCTTGGCGGTGGACGCATATGTCGTATCTAAATCCAGATCCATACCGAAGCTGGTAGCCAACTGGATTATGAACATCAACCTAGAATTGACTTTTACAGCCTCTATATTCAACATCTGTATCTTATGGGTCATCTCATGAAGAACGACAAAATCCTCCTCTTTTATCAACGAGGATGATTTAAGGGCTATCTTCTTAGTCCTATCCTCAATATCGCTATACAGACGCTTGCTCTCACGCTTTATGGCTATCCAATGCCTTATATGAGTATCCGCCTCTTCTTTAAGATAATCCCTGATCTCTTTTTTGATATCCTTATCCTCTTCCATTATAATCACACGTTATAATCATTATTATTTAATTCAATCTCATCACTGATGCTTTGGTCTATAGACCTCAATAAATCCCTGGTACTAACATCCCGCAAGAAGCGGACATTACCACCATTAGCCCTAGCTATCCTCCTTAAAGCGGAGTAAAGTATATCACCCAACGAATATTCAGGCAACTCACGGCATCCGACTTCCATGACAATAAGGGCATGGATACGATCATCTATATTGCTTCTTACGGGACTTCTCATCGCTATTACTTATAAGCTTCCCCTATAATACGTAGCGGGAAATGTTTGAAATTACGTTCAGGATCATCCTTAGTATAACCCATAAGAGATAGATGTTTCTCAAAATAACCTTCCGTGTATTTTGAGGTATCCAACGTCATCCTAAATATAGTTCTATTCTCATTGTCAGGATGTTTGTTATATGACACGTCTCCCATACATCCACATCCAAGATGATGCTCCTTGACATGGAAACCATCTTTATGGGTAATAAATAACACGATTTCTATCTTATCACCTATTTTTTGATCAAAAATATTTAGATAAAACTCGCTCTCATCATCCGTCAGTCCTATATCAAAGGAATCGTTAGGGCACTCGATATTAAAATCGTTATGATCGGCTGTTATCACCTCCATAGCATTCCATTTAGCTTTCTCTCCTTCCACGAACTTCAACGGGCATACCTCGGTCTTCATCCAAGCCTTCTCCTTGATAAAACAACCACACAACGAACATGCCTGTCTTCCCATCAATCTTTGAAGCAATACCTTAGATGGTAACTTAAAGAAAGCTATATTAGAAGAGTTCTTAGGACATTTCTTGCATAAATCAAGACGATTCTTGTACCACTCCGGATAATCCTTCTCATCCTTAGGAATCCTACCCAATAAACTGTCTTCCCAAGCTTGGGCTATTACTTGGGCTTTACCGATTGTTTGCATATTATTTCTTAAATTGTTTTTGTTGAAAATCCTGTAATTGTTCCCATGTCATTCCATACCGACATTGATACATGGCCTCATGGTTATCACGTATAAGAGGATCTCCGTTCTTTAACCCCTCCATATCCTCTATTGCCTTAATCTTCTTATCCAGACAATCAAGCTCAATAGGCATCCTTTCATCCGGATAACGATTACCTTCCTTGACAAATATCCGGCGTATCTTATCACGCCTTACACGCATCTCACGAAGATTGCATACAACGTATCCGATAAACGGTATTCTGATAGATATATTGTCAGTATACCTAGCTAGATGATGGATATAAGATACGGATGCTTTCATGCACCACTCTATCTGTTGTTTGGTAAACTTCCCATCAGATCTTCTTACCACCTCATCCACGATATCCCTATCGAATGAAATAAGATTCCTACCCATCAATATCCAATTTGTTTCTCTTGAATACGAATCCCATTACACGGGTATCATCACCCTCCCCGTCAAGCACGAAATAGTTACGTAGGCTTCTCATCTCAATAGACAACTCACGGGTACGGAAATTCCCGTTCTTCTTGTCAACCAGAAAACCACCACGCTTCAACTCATTGTTAAGGACAGCGATATAAGACTCCTTCTGCCCATGACAATCCATGTACTTAGCCCTGGTATCATCCGAGTATCCGTAGTTGATGTAGAAAGAAAGTAAGTTTATCGTCCTTTCGGTGATCAAGCTTCTACCCTTAGAATCCAGATAGCCGTTGTATATCCTTAAGAACTGCTGGATCATATCAAGTCTAGTATCATAAGGTAATGCGAATACGAAAGCTTTTCTCTGCTCGGCCATACAAAATTAGTTTTCGACAAAAATACTTTAAAAAAATATTATTGTCAACAAAATATGATATAATCAGTGTAATATATGCTGACTAACATGTATTTACGAGAATCCAAAGGGAAAAGGATAGTGGGGTAGGGCAAACGAAGCCATGCATGTCTACGTCTGGCTACAATAGCGAGGACAGTGAAGTTAACGTACGCTACGCGCGTGGACGGAGGGGGACAGCCTTATCCTGCCTCACGGGATGCGACCACTCCTTTTTTCTTTTTGGCTTCTTATCGTCCCATGACATAGCCAAGGCATCCAAAGGGGAAAAGGTTAGTGTGGGACACGCAGGGACACCCAAGGTAAGGCTACCGCCGTCATACCGGACAATGCCGCCAGAGGTTCGCTATTGACATGGACGGCGGTAGAGTTATGTTAGCCTGCCGGAGCGTGAGCGACCGCATACAACCTTACCTTTTTCCCTTTGGATTCCTTCCTACCATGTTATGGGATATAAAGCCAAGGGGAAATGGGAGTCATTGGGGCATGGGGCCTGCCGTAGAAGATACGGACGGCCGGAGCGTGAGCGACCGCACATGACCTCGCTTTTTCTTCTTTGGCTTCTGCTCCACCCGATCCCCCTACCGGGGTACCGGCTTCCGGTATAGGATACGGCTTCTACCAGGTTTAGCCTGCGGTATGCTACCTGACGGTACCATACCTTGGCGGTAAAAAGCAATGTTTTATTAAATAGAGACTTTAAGTGGAGTACACAGGAACTCGACGCCAGGAGAGGTTCTGTGTACGGATAGAGATATTAGAAAGTAGTATATATTTATAGAGTTAATTATATTTAATAAATATACCTATTAACGCGCGCGTAACAAGTAGGTTGAGAAAAACCATCGTTCACGCGCACAGCGTTTTACAGACATCACCTACCTTCCTTAAACAACAAATGGGCGACCTTCACAGGCTACCCATCCATCCGAATAACTTGTTTCGTATTGATAAAACTCGTATATTCGCAAAAAAAATAAAAATATGGAAACAAAGATAGCACTTTTACAGAAAATGAAATCAAACTTCGATAAGATTCTTACCGAAGCATATATCCCAAAAGATATACAAGCAAGAAAAGATGAGCTTGGATGCCTAAGGCTTCCGGCAGGATCACTTGTCTGTCCAGTAGATTACAAACCTGTAACTAATAAGGACGGGAAGAAGGTTACGGCCGTAAAATACTCGAACAAGAAAGATAATATAAGAGGTTCCGGTATGGTTATAGAAAAGAAGTGTAAGCAGGTAACGGCTTATCTTTCTATCATAAATGTACAGAAGCATGTATTTTTAAGAAATAGGATGAGAGATGGTTACCGTGACCGTATCGAGATCAATACCGATGATTTTATAGATATCCTATCCGATGGCATAGCTTATTTCTGCTACAGACATGTTATAGAGAACTGCCATGAGGATATAGACTATCAGCTAAAGACGCTTAAGGCTTACGCAGAGGGCGAGATAAGAATAGCTTTATCTGATATCATGATCTACTCGTATAAGGCTAAGAAGAATGAGGATACGAAAGAAATATTCGTAGGTAATAAAAGATCCGTATACAAATGTCTGGATAAGAATTTAAGCTCAGACGAAAGACGGAATATGGCTAACAAAAGCCGGAAACTTGATCGGGTAAGAATCCTTTCCAAGATAATATTCAGGGCCAGAACCAGAAATGTACATCATATATACAAAGTAACTAAAAGAAAGACAATTAAGTTCAATGTAGCATACCTTCTTAATGAGTTGAATAAGAAGCTTGCGGGAATAGGCATGCATGAGATATCTCAGTCAACTATATACAGATACATAAGCATGTTCTTAGGCATGTGTAAGAAGAGTATATCCGATTTGTATGACGAGGTTAAAAAAAACAATGGAATAGCGAATGCCAAAGACAGGAAGAACGTAACTATCGGACACCTAAGACTATCATACAGAGGAACGATAATGCATATAATCATCTCCGAAGATTTTATAAAAGACGTCTTTTTAGGGGTAAAAGGGTCAGAGATGAGTAAAGCCGGATGATTTGAGTATCAGATATAAAATTTAATATTTATATATTATTCACATTTATTTTTAATAGTTAATTATAACTATTCGTATCTTTGTGCCATAAACTTAAAAGATATGGTACAAGAGGATTTTAGAAATGAAAACGACCTCCTTCGTCATATTATGACGGTGGATAAAAACGTGGAGCAAGGTCGTGCCTTGAAAAAGATTTTCACCACTAGGGAGAATCTATTTATTACCGGTAGAGCTGGTAGTGGTAAAAGTACGTTCATGAGACGTATCGTAAAGTTCTTGGGTAAATGTGTTATCGTAGCCCCGACTGGAGTAGCGGCTTTGAATGCCGGTGGACAGACCATCCATTCGTTCTTCTCTATAAAGAACGATCCTTACATTCCTTCTATCGAGAGAGGTATGTTATCGAATAAGGTGGATGTAAGTCCGTTTATGAAGAAGAAGATCAAGAATCTTGATACTATCGTTATCGACGAGATCAGTATGGTAAGACCTGATTTGCTTGATGAGGTAGCTGACGTACTTAGACAATGCAGGCGTAGCAAGGAACCTTTCGGTGGAGTTAGGTTGATTATGTTTGGAGATCTATCGCAACTACCTCCTGTGGTGACGGCGGATGATTTTATCGATAGGTATTATGAGAGCCGGTTCTTTTTCTCATCTAAGGCATTAAGAGCCTCAGGATTCTCGGTCATTACCTTCGAGAACGTGTTCCGTCAAAAAGATCCTCAGCTTCTTTCCGTACTTGAGGATATAAGATGTGGTGTTATTACCGATGAGTCAAGACAGATATTGGATAGTAGGGTCAAGTGTCCGGATAATATGGATAATACTATAATTATATGCTCAACTAACAAAGAGGCGTATGAGATAAATAAGACTAATCTTGATAAGATCAATAATAAGGTATTTAAGTTCGATGCTACTGTATTCGGGGAGAAGCCTGTAGCGCCCTGTGAGGATGAGCTTATAGTAAAGGTAGGAGCTAAGGTCATAATAACCAGAAACGGCAATGGATATGTCAATGGCTCGATGGGTATCATAACCAGCATAGATACTGTTGATGAGACGATATATGTTCATCTAGATAACGATACTGAGGTGGAGATAACCAAAGAGAAGTGGGAGAAGATGAAGTATAAGCAGGTAGACGATTCCCTTGAAGGCATTTCTTGCGGCTATATAATACAATATCCATTGAGGTTAGGATACGCCATAACTGTCCATAAATCCCAGGGAATGACTTTAGATAATATATTTGTAGACATTAGTAGAGCCTTCGAGATAGGACAGATATATACCGCTCTTTCAAGATGTAGGTCAATAGACGGTCTTTATCTAAAATCAGTGCCTAAGGAAGATATGGTACTACTAAGCGATAAGATATCTGACTTCATAGATAAGGTGGATGAGAATGATGGTGTTTTGAATCCGGAAAAGATATCTGACATCGGTAAGGATATGATCAAGAAACAACAGGATTTGTTTAATTTCGAGGAATACGGATTATAATGGCTAAGAAAGAACTTTTTTCAGACGTAGATGAGTTAGTATCATCTTTAAATAAAGAGCTTGGAGAAGGCTCGATAATGAACTTCGGTGACGATAAGCCTATAATATCCATACCAAGGGAAAGCACAGGTTCGCTGGTGGTGGACAAGGCCCTCGGCGGCGGATGGGCGGTAGGCCGGATCCATGAGCTGGTCGGGATGGAATCTTGTGGCAAGACCATGATGTGTACGTTAAGTATGATCGAGTTCCAGAAAAAGCACCCCGATAAGCTGGTAGCTATAATAGACGTGGAGAACGCTTTTGATATCGAATACGCTAAGAAGATGGGATTGGACGTGAACCGGTTCCTTATTTCCCAGCCAAGCTACGGGGAGTTGGCTATCGATATTACGGCCAAGCTGGTGGAGTCCGGCAGGGTAGGCTTTATTGTCGTGGATTCTGTGGCGAATCTAGTCCCTAAGAAGGAGATTGAGGGTGATATGGAAGACAGCAACATGGGATTACAAGCCCGGTTGATGTCAAAAGCTATGAGAGTTCTTACCGGGATCGTAAACAAAAGCGATTGTGTTCTGGTATTCATCAACCAGTATCGTGAGAAGATTGGTGTAATATACGGTGATCCTAAGGTAACAACCGGCGGTAATGCCCTTAAATTCTACGCCTCTATCCGTATGGAGATGTCAAGGAAGAAGGTCATTGTAGGAGAAGACGGGTCTTCTATCGGCCATGAGGTTAGGATAAAGGTATTGAAGAACAAGACAGCTATACCTTTCCAGATAGCAGAGACGGCTTTGTATTATGGCGTAGGATTTGACAAGGAGCTTGAACTTTTGAAGTTATGTGAGGAAACCGGTATCTTTACCCGTAAAGGATCATGGTACTGGTACGGAGAGGTCCGAGTAGGCAATGGAGTGGATAATACGTTAAGTATTATGAGAGACAATCAAGAATTGTGTCAAGAATTAAGAACTAAACTAAATATTTGAGGTTATGGCTATCGGAGCAAAATTTGTAGACGTAATACCTTCTAGTGTTGAGAACGCTATAGAGGTAAAAAAAGAGGATGTAAAGACCTATCTATTCGTAGGTATTCCTATGAGCGAGTTTATCGGCAAGAAACATGAGTTTGAGGGATATATATTCATGTGCTTACAAGGTGTAACCGGTGGGGTTGAGCTTGGCGGTGATATAGCCGTAGCCGTATTGAGACCGGTTCGCCCCGCCGTAGGGGAGGCTTCTTACCATTTGGTGGATATCAAGAAGTGTAAGTATAATAGAACTGACGTAGTTTTATTATTTAGAGAGGGAGATTTTAAGGTTGTTAAACGTGATGATTGTAATCTTATCTGATCATGGGTACGTATATCTCTATAAAATCAACAGTAAACGCATTCAGGTACGGGATTGATCCTATGCCTGAATGGTTTGATAAGATATCCCAAAGAACCAAGGAGCTTGATGTGATGGTTGACGGTCACAAGGTAAAGGCTTTGGATATAATCCTAGAAAATGGCATTCTACGGGCTTTTTACGGTTATTATATAGGTATGTATCCGGATAACTCAATACAGGTGTTTAGACCGGAGGATTTCCATTCATTATATACGTTGAAGTTATGAATATATCAATAGGCATAGATCCGGGTATAGACACCGGAGGATTGTCCATGATCCCGGAGAACGGGGATATTAAGGTAATTATGACTCCAAGGATATCGGTTAAGGGGGATATAGATCTTAGGGCTATATCAAGCTTCTTCCTCGATGCCGCTGACAAGATCCAAGAAAAGGGAGGCGGGACGCTGGCGATCGCCGTCGAGGACGTCCACAGCATCCACAACAGCTCGGCCGCCAGCAACTTCACCTTTGGCGGGAGACGCCGGGAACCGAACGCCCTATTCGCTATGATGGTGGAGATGATGGAGCGATACGGATCTCACCCGGATGTTAGGTTCATGTTCGAGGAGGTGCAACCAAAGACCTGGCAGAAGGAGCTTCATACGACAGCCGATCGGGTGTATACGGCGGCGAAGCTGGACACGAAGGCTACCTCCATCC
>OBXZ01000071.1_pt1 | contig 137943 bp, 118 predicted proteins | sample 1538171 | NCBI WGS metagenome assembly OBXZ01 (sample SAMEA2580161, study PRJEB22360) | human gut metagenome | biome: human gut; feature: human-associated habitat; material: faeces | place: Denmark | collected 2008/2010
GTCGACCAACACAGTGTTCATGTTCTTTTTGATACAGCTTGTTCGTCAGTTCAACCAAACATGACTCTTCCTCCTGAATTTTACTGTTATAACGGTCGATAAAACGGCTGACGCTAAAAGGGCTGCCTTGCTTGATAGAGACAGTCACTCCGTCAGGGAAAGTGATGGTAACCCCGTAAAGCATATCCGGAGAGGAGGAAGGGGAAGAGCAGACCGGAAGCAAACGGCTGAAAGAGGATGCAGGCTCTTTAGCGGTGGTGACGGAAGAGGAGGGACGCAACTCACGGATACTGATGCCGTGACGGGAAAGCCAAAGACACATACCATGGTAGTTTACATGTCGTTCACGGCAATAACTACGAAGAGTTAAGGCAGGAGAAGAACATAAACAGGTTTTATAATCCGATAAGGTACGGGTATACAAGTCATGTGCAGTCATAAGATGTGGTTTTTTATTATGACGCAAAGCTAAAAGGAAAAATTAAGATAGAAAATATGGCATCGCCGAGACGCTTACGATTTCTTGTCAGTATGTGCTGTCGCTGGATTTAAGTTATAAACGATACTGTCCCTTTAAAAAGAAAAAAAGGTGTCTTGCAACCTTGATTTGAATTAGAAAGTTGATTATTATTAAATAATCGTTATCTTTGTATTAAACAACCAATTATAGTTGAATAAAATGAATTCTTTACGTTATATCTTGTCAATCATATCCTTTTTATTATCCACTTGGGGGTATGCTAATAAGGAAATAGATTCATTACTCAATGTTTTGGATCATGATATTACTAATTATAGTATATATGAGAAAAACAAGAAAGAACGTGTAGAAAACTTAAAATCTACAACTGTTGCCCCTAATTCAATAGACCGCTACGCTTTGAACTTCTCAATTTATAATGAATATAAGACATATAGTTCAGATTCTGCATTTCATTATCTATACAAGAATTTGGCTTTAGCAAAACATTTACACAATTTTACTTGTGAGGTTGAGACTTTATTGGAAGAAGTATATTTGCTAACTTGTGTAGGAATGTATCTAGAAGCCAAAGATATGTTATCAAAGATAGACCGTTCCACGCTTCCTTCTTCTCTCTTAGGGAGATATTATATGTATTGCAAACGCTTGTTTTTTGAAACGGGAGTAAGTTTACCTAGAAACAAGCACACTTCGTTATATTATCGAAATATAGGTTTAACATACCGGGATTCCATACTACAAGTATTATCTCCTACCGATGATGCCTATTTGTCAGAAAAGATGTTTCAAGCCAAAGAAATAAGAGATTACCAAAAAGCCTTATATTGGAATGACAAACGTATGGAATCGGCTACATTTGGTACATCTTTTTATGCTTTAGTTACTTATGACCGATCTGGCATTTTGAAAACAATGGGCAAAGATGATGAGTCTTTATATTATCTTATTCTTTCAGCTATTTCAGACGTACGTTCAGCCATAAAGGAACAGTCTTCAATTATGAATTTGGCACAAATAATGTATGAAAGAGGAGATATCACTCGTGCAAATACTTATATCAATTTTTCATGGAGCGTAACTGAAGCATATAAAACCCGTATGAGAAACTGGAGGCATATCATACCCTATTCTATGATTAATAGTCGTTTTCAAGATATAATAAGCAAGCAAAATGAGAAACTTCAGTTTTATTTATTATTAATTACGTTATTAACATTTCTGTCAGGAATAACACTAATTTATGTTTATCGCCAAATGATAAACCTGAAGGTGGCTAAAGAAAGACAACAAGGTTTAAACAAAGACTTAACAGTTGCCAATAATAAACTGGAAGAAATTAACAATAATTTCAAAAAAGCTAATTTAGAACTTTTAGACAGTAATAATATTAAAGAAGTATATATCTCCCGTTTTTTTAAACTATGTTCCACTTATGTAGATCGTATGCACAACTTTCGTAAGCAAGTTAATAAGAAGTTGCTCAAGAAAGAGTATTCCGACTTGATGAAAATGACCTCATGTGCCAGCGATCTACTTGTCACGGAGCAACAAGAATTATATGAGCATTTTGATTCGGCGTTTCTACACATATTTCCCAATTTCGTAGCTTCTGTAAATAATCTACTTCTTCCCGGTGAACAATTTATACTGAAAGAAGGGGAGTTGCTAAATACTGAACTTCGCATCTGTGCATTGATTCGCTTGGGTTTTGTAAAGAGTGCCCAGATTGCCGAATTATTACATTATTCTCCAACTACCATCTACAATTACCGAACACGTTTACGCGAAAAAGCACTATCACGAGATGTTTTCGAAGAAAAAGTGATGCAAATCCAATAACAATAGCGTTACAAAACAATTACAAGAGTATCATAGAGATTTTCTGCCAGAAAAAGAGTCTACTATCCGCGACTATATTCTCTACTTTCTTAGTTTATGTAATGTTGTATAATTTTCTGAAAATAAGATATTTATATACTTATAAATGCTTTAAAATCTACTTCTTTCAATTTTACCGATTTAACGTTTATTCTTTATGATTAATTTTACTACCGCAAATGAAAAGATCATTTGTATTGTAATTGTTAATCATAAAGTATAACGCTAATGAAAAAAAATCATTTGATTTCCTTGTCCAATAACAAAAGGACAACTATTAAAATGTTTGTGATGAATTGCTGCTGTTGGATATTGCTATTATATGTAGGTAGTATCTTGACAGCATGTTCGGACGAGGATTCTGTAAAAAAGAATCCGTATCTTTCCACATGTACAAGAGCTATGCTGAAGGAAGCAGTAGAAGTCAGGTTTCTGAATCTTGATAAGAATACCAACATTCATATTGATTTCGGAGATGGAACTATAAAAGAAGGTATGTCTACCGATGTAATAACACATAAATATACCCAAAGCGGAGATTATACCATGAATGTTACGGCAGGAGAACATAAAATCCAGAAGCGGATAAGGGTTTACAACTTGTTAGCTTTAACTGAAGCGATGAAACAGTTTAAAGATCCTAATTATAAAAAAGTATGGGTTATGACTCACCGGGCGCACACAACCGATTTAACCATTCCCGAAAACTCGATTCCTTCAGTATCTGCGGCTATTAAATCAGGTGCGGAAATCATAGAATGTGATACCCATGTAACCAAAGATGGTGTAGTTGTCGTATGCCATGATCAAACACTCAATGCGACCACTAATGGGAGTGGTGATATTACAAAGATGACTTTTGAAGAAATACAGAAATATAACTTAAAAGATAGGAACGGAAATTTAACAGATGAAAAAATTCCAACTTTAGAAGCTTTTTTGAAAGCCGGTCGTGGAAAAATATATTTTAATTTAGATTATTCCCCTCGTACTGCATCTACCAAACAAGTCTTTGATATCGTTAAAAAATTAGAAATGACGGAGTCGGTACTCTTTTACTGCAATAGTGAACAGAAAGTAAAAGAAGTATTGGATTTAGACCAAGATGCGCATGCGTATCCATGGGTCGGTACACATAAAGCTTTGGTTGGCTTACCGGGAACTTACTTCATTCAAGGCAGTTATATGACAAATGGTAAGAGTACTGATGTATCCAAGGGCATAGCAGATGGTATGATTGTTTCTATCGGTATGCTTGCTTGGACAGGCAGCGATGTCTCTGAATATGAATTGAATGAAACATATCTAGAGGATTTGCTTGCCATTTTCCCGGATGTAAAAATGATTATGACAGATGTTCCCAAGGAACTCATCAAAGCTTTGAAACAACGAGGAAAACGTTAACCTTATGTCTTATACTAAAATTATAATATTTTTATGATCAATAAATTACACAGCTTATATTGTTGCATGTTAGTTTTAATAGTCACATTTTGGAGTGGAATAGATACGTATGCAACAACTGTAAAAATGCAACAAGACCAGAAAGTAAAAGGAATTGTTGTAGATGAAAAAGGCGAAGTTATAATAGGGGCCACAATTCAAGTGATTGATTCACAGGAAAGAACCGTAACAAATATAGATGGCGAATTCACCATTCCAGTTTCTGCGAATGGGCATCTTGCAGTTTCATACATTGGTTATGAAACTCAGAAAATAGCAATAGGAAAACAAAAGCAGTTGCGTATTGTCCTGAAGGAAGAGAACACTGTCTTAAACGAAGTGGTAGTTGTCGGTTATGGCACAATGAAACGGAAAGAAATGACTTCTGCTATTTCACACGTCAGTGCTAAAGACTTGAATCAAATATCAAGCTTGGATGCATCAATGTTATTGCAGGGAAAAGTTTCTAGTGTGTCTGTATCCAACACAGCCTTGGCAAACCCTAACAGTACGGGCAGTATTCAAATACGTGGCATATCATCACGCAATGCAAGTCTCAGTCCGCTCATTGTGATTGATGGTATACCTGGAGGTGATTTAACTAACATCAATCCTGCAGATATTGAATCGATTGATGTACTGAAAGATGGAGCAGCGTCAGCTATTTACGGTACTCGTGGTAGTAACGGTGTTGTTTTGGTTAATCTTAAGAAAGGTACTAAAGATGGAAGGATTCATACTACTTATAGTACATCTGTTACTTTCAATAAAGTAAAAAATGAGTTAGATATTATGAATGCGGAACAATATCGGGCATATTGTATACCATCTAATCCTCTGAATGATTTAGGTGCTAGTACAGATTGGTTTGATGAAATTACGCGTTTAGGGGTCACACATATGCATACCCTAACACTATCTGGAGGTACTGCTCGTACCAACTACCGTCTGACAGCTGACTATCGGAACGCGGAAGGAGTAGACCTTCGCTCTGATCGCCGGGAGTATGGTGCACGTGCAAGCATAAATCATACAACGAAAGATGGACTTTTTACATTTTCAGCCAACATTAGTCCTCGTGATATCAAACGTCAAGTTGCGGCTAATGTTTTTACAGGAGCTATCCAAAATAATCCAACAGTACCTGTTTATGATTCAAAAGAAAAAAATGGGTATTATCGCTTTCCTTCAGGTAGCGGGTTATATAACATTGTTGAACGACTTAAAGAAGAGCAGGATGATACAGAAATTGACATTTTGGAGTGGAATGCTTCTGCAGGCGTCAATTTACTTCCGCTATTTAATCCCAAAAACCCGGATATGGTGCTAAAATCTCAAATAACAGTATCGCAATATAAGGTGGACAAATTAATTGGCACATTCACCCCCTCCACTTATGGTCCGAATGTGAATGCGGGAATAGATGGCAAGGCGAAACGTTCTTTTGCTAAAAGTTCGAATACAAACCTTGAATGGATAACGAATTTTTCCACCCGGATAAAGAATCACCAGATTCGTGCGATGGTGGGATACAGTTATATGTACGGTGTCAGTCAAGGATTTGATGCCGAAAACTGGAATTTTGATTCGGATGCTTTAGGATATAACAATTTAGGAGCGGGTTTATACGCCTCCATAGAAGGAAAAACAATGATGGAATCATCCAAAAGTGATCACAAATTAATCTCTTTCTTCGGGCGTGTTAACTATGACTGGAAAGAACGGTATATGCTAACTTTCTCTTTACGGCATGAAGGCTCTTCCCGCTTTGGTAAAAATCATAAATGGGGAAATTTCCCGGCATTTTCGTTAGGTTGGCGTATTTCGGATGAAAAGTTTATGGATTCAATTTCCTGGATTGACGATCTAAAAATACGTTATGACTATGGTCTGACTGGTAATCAGGAAATTGGTAATTATAAATCACTGGCAACCTATAAAGCTTTTGGATGGTATCAATATAATGGAAATAGTTTCCATGTATGGGGACCAAGCAAAAACGTTAATTCTGAGCTTAGATGGGAACAGGGACGCAATCAAAATATTGGATTGGATTTTTCCTTGTTTAAGAACAAAATCAGCGGTTCGCTCAACTATTATATCCGTAAGCAGGAAGATTTACTGGGGAGCTACAATGTTCCTACACCGCCCAACTTGTATAGTACTATTTATGCCAATGTAGGAACATTGCGTAATACAGGATTTGAATTTGATATTACGGCAAATCTTATTAAAATGAAGGACTTTACATGGAATATGACTGTGGTTGGTGCAACAAACAACAACAAGTTTGTCAGCTTCTCTAATGACATTTACAAAGGACAGAGCTATTATTCAACCTGTGAAATGGCAAATCCGAATAATCCGGGGTATTTGCAGCGGATTGAGGAAGGCCAACGAATAGGTAACTATTTTACTTACCGTTATGCTGGTGTAGACAAAGAGGGAGATTGGATGGTGTATAATAAGGAGGGTAAAGCTATTCCTATTGCAGAGGCAACTGAAGATGATAAAAGTATTACAGGTAATGGTCTGCCTAAATTTACTGGCTCAATGACCCATAACTTTGTTTATAAAAATTTTGATTTGACCATTGCATTACGTGGAGCATGTGGATTTGATATCTTTAATGTACATGATTTTTATTATGGTTTGCAAAGTGGAACAACTAATCTATTAACTACAGCCTTTTCAAAGAATGCACATATTAAAAAAGGAATTAATATATTGAGTGACTATTTTATTGAACCGGGAGATTATTTGAAAATTGATAATATTACATTGGGATATACACTTGATATAAAGAAAAAGTACATAGATAGGATTCGTGTCTTTGGTACTGCTAACAATCTGTATACATTTACAAAATTCTCTGGAGTAGATCCTTCGACCTATCAGGTAAATGGTTTAACTCCTGGAACCTTTGGAGGTAATGCAAACTATTATCCATCTGCTTTCCAATTCATTTTGGGTTTGCAAGTTAACTTTTAAAATAAGGACTGTATGAAAAAAATAAAAAATATCATTAAATTAGGACTTATAGCTATTACGGTATGTAGTTTCTCATCGTGTACTGATTTGGATGAAACAGTATATAGCTCTGTAATGTCTGATAATTATTATAGAACAAAGCAAGATATTATCAATGCTGTATTTCGCCCATTTGAAGGAATTTATTCCACTGTAAGTCAGGCAAATTGGAGCGAAGAATGTTGTGCAGATCAATTAATAACCCCTAGCCGTGGAACATGGTGGGTGGATGGTGGTGTATGGGCTAAGTTTCATCGTCATCAGTACGATGATTTAGTTGAAGCACGTTGGAACCAAGAATGGAATAGCATTTATTTGACGATTGCTCAAGCTAATGTTATTTTAGATGACTTAAATCGTTTATCTCCAGATCACTTTGGAATCACAGGAGAAGAATGGGATGGCTTCAAAGGACAATTACGCTGTATTCGTGCTTATCAATATTTACGCTTACTTAATGCCTATCGCTATGTCGTACTTTGCACGTCTTCCGATCAAGCTATAAATAAATTGCCCGAGAATCAGAAACAGGTTGAGCCGAAAGTTTTGTTCAATTTTATAGAAAAAGAATTGACGGACTGTTTATCCATTCTACCTATTAAAAATGGTCAATCAGGTAATGGCATACAACAGGGACAATGTACTAAAGCATTTGCCGCAGGACTATTAGTACGTTTGTACTTGAATGCAGAAAAATGGATTGGTGAAGCAAAGTGGAGTACTTGTGAAGAAATGTGTGCTCGCATCACAAAGGGAGATTTTGGACATTATGCAGTTGCTCAAAATTGGTATGAAGCTTTTGATTGGAACAATGATACATCCAATGAAGTAATATTTGCATTTCCTTCTTCATATGGGATGAATCATTGGCATATGCTTCAAAACCATCGTACGGTATACGGACGTAGTATGCCTTATGGGTCTGCCAATTATTTGGATATTGAAGGAGACGGTGAACGAAATCCACAGTTTGCTCTTTCCCCAAGTTATGACAATCAAAATCCGCCTCAATTATTTACTTATGAGCTGGGTATGGTAACACAGAAGTTCCTGAAATATCCAGGAGATGTACGTTACAAACAATATAAAAACACGAGTAATAAGTCACGCGAAGGAATGTTTTTCTTGGAAGGAAGAATTCCTAATGCACGAATGAATGGTGGATATGCTTATGATCCATTTAATCAATACGTTATCTATTTAAGAGATCAGGTCGGACGTTTTGAAGGAAAAGCTCCGGAAGGAATCATCTCTAATCCCAATTATGCAGAATCTAAATATGAAAATGGGGATTTTAATTCAGGGTTATATTGTGTGAAATATCCATTTTATTCATTCTCCGGTGGATATTTTGCTGAGCCGGATTATACCATTATGCGTTTGCCCGAAATCATATATTCCCAAGCAGAATGTTTAATTCGTTTGAACAGAGCAGATGAAGCGGGAAAATTGTTGAACAGTGTTCGTAAACGCAATTATGAAAATTTCAATGTAGATATTGCTTATAAGCCTGAAGGTAATGTAGAACTCGATTTAAAAGAAATGTTGGATGAATGGGGACGTGAATTCTTAAATGAAACTCGTCGTCGCACAGATCTCATACGTTTTGGACGTTTTCAAGAAGAATGGTGGGATAAGCCCCGAGACAAAGATGATCATTATGAATTATTCCCCATTCCTCAAAAAGTTTTGGAACAAAACAAATATTTGAAACAAAATCCGGGCTATCCGGATATCATTCGTTGACACAAGAAAATATATCAGTTGAACATTAAAAAAGAAGATGCAATGAAAAAGATATTATTTATATTCTCATATTTGGTAATGATAACTTGTGCCTTGCTTATAAATCAAGCTTGCCAAGAGAACTATGAAATGGTGGATCCTCCATTGATTACAGGAACAGATGACTTAGATGAAGAAGTGATTATACCGGAAGACTTGGAATGTTATTATGTCTCTCCAAGTGGAAAGGGGAATCTTGATGGCAGCTCGTGGGACAATGCAATGAGTGCAGATTATTTTCGAGATTTGCTAAGTGCAAGCAGCAATGCAGATATCACAAACGAAAAAGCAGAAAGACTGGATGGGAAAAACCTCTATTTGGCTGCAGGCGAATATGAATTGGTTAAAAATGACGCTGGAATAAAAATGGATTACACTAGTTACAACAGCTCTGTAGATATTTATATAGAAGGCGGCTATGATCCAGAGAGCACTGGTGGCGATTTAAGCAAAAGGGATACCAAACGTTTTATCACATCATTGACACGAAATACGGATAGCAATGCAGGCAAAACTACCAATTCAGTTTTTCAATTGGGCAATCAAATGAACTTATACTTCAATGGTTGTGTGTTCGATGGAAAATATGACAAGGAAACAGATGGAGCTGTGAGAGCATTTTATTCTAATGGCATTAACACCTCGTTATACTTAACAGATTGTGTAATCAAGAATTTTAATGTAGAAAAAGCAGTGACCACTCGTGGTGGAGCTATCTTTATCAACCGAGGTGAGGTCTTTATGAATAATGTAGAAATATATAATAACATTGCCGGAGATCGTGGAGGGGCCTTGATGGTAGCAAATGGTAATTGTCAATTATTTATGAATGCATGTACCTTGTATGAAAACTATGTCACAGGTCAGTGGAGTACGGCGATTCATACAGGTGGCAAGGCTATTATGTGTATGAATAATACAACTATCTGGGGAGCGGCTGGCAATGACGACAGAAACATTGTTGTTAATGGGGACGGTTATTTTTTATTTGCGAATACAACTATTATAGGTAACGAAAAAAATAATTATGGTGTACTTAGAAGTCCTAGTTATTCTGCAGTTTTAGTAAATTCTCTATTTAGCAAAGGGAAAGGAACTCGAACAATTTACCTCGATAAGTCTTCCTATCTTTCCAAAGGCTACAATGTCTACCAAGCAGCTGATCAAGGCTGGGGAGCTACAGAGAAAGACACTGATTATAGCGATGTCCAAATGCCGGAGCCAGAACTTACAGATGGCGTTTACCAATGGAATGTATCAGAAGAAAAAATTAAAAATTTTGCTACTATACAAGAAGTAATAGACGTTGTAAGAGATTTCAAAGTAGACGATAAGGCAATAGGAGTTAATTTTTTGGAATGGTGTGGTGAATCAGCTTTCAGTATTGATGGGCGTGGCAAATCCCGTAATGTAGAGAAAATGCAGGCAGGCGCATACGATGCCGGGCTATAGTTAAACCAAATTAGGGCGTATAATTCGAAATACGCCCTTTCACATCATATAATCAACAAAAATCATGCAAAGAATTATTTTATCATTCATAATTACCTTATTATCGACTCAATTTTATGCACAAAATCGAGTGAGCCAAATTCGCGAGCAATTAATGTCTCGTTCTACTAACAGTGTATTGGTTGTTGCTCACAGAGGCGATTGGCGCAATTTTCCTGAGAACTCTCTTGAAGGAATTGAAAATGCAATAAAAATGGGAGTAGATATCGTAGAATTAGATGTGCAACGAACCCAAGATGGAGTCCTTATTTTAATGCACGATGAAACTTTGAATCGTACGACAACCGGAAAGGGAAAGGTGTCAGAGGTTACAATGGATTACATATCAAACTTATACCTTCGAAATGGCTGTGCAATTCGAACAAAACACAAAGTTCCAACTTTGGAGGAAGCATTACTGTTAACCAAGGGGAGAATTATGATAAATCTCGACAAGGCTGATCGTTACTTTGATGAAGTTTACGCTTTATTAAAAAAGACGGGAACCGTCAATCAGGTTATAATGAAAGGAGGTAAATCTGTAGAACAAGTCAAAGGACAATATGAGAAATATCTCTGTGAAATCATCTATATGCCTATTGTGAGCTTGGATAAACTTAATGCGGAACAACAAATAGAACAGTTTTGTAAGGATATTAATCCTGTTGCTTTCGAACTATTGTTTATAAAAGGCAACAACGAGTTGCCTAAAAAAATTCCTGCTATGTTGAAAGGAAAATCTTTGATTTGGTATAATACACTATGGGACACGATGGCAGGTGGACATGATGACGACCTTTCACTATCAAATCCAGATGCAGGTTATGGATATTTGATAGATAAATTAGGAGCACGCATCATCCAAACCGACCGCCCAGCCTATTTATTACAATATCTTCGAAAAAGAAAATTACATAAGTAATGGGCGTTGATTTGATTTATTAATAGTGAGATGAAATAAAAGAAAATTATGAGTAAGGTAATTAATATATCATTGATATTATGTACATTCATGGTTGTAATAGGTTGTGAGCTGTCAAATAGGAAAGCTCCAGTCTCTGTGTCGTGGCAAGTGAGTGTACCAGATATAAACAAGAGTAATAACAATGAACATAGGTTTGTTATTAAAAACATATCCAACACTCCTCTTAGTCGCAATTGGAGCCTTTTTTATTCCCAGTTTCCAATGAAAAGTTGCAAGCAACAATCAAATATGGTAAAGGTAGAGAATGTGAAAGGAACATTTCACCGTATCTTTCCTAAAGAAAATTACAAACTTTTAAATCCAGGTGATTCTATTATACTAATTATAAGTGGACGCGGAGAAATGCCGGGATACTCAATGAAACCAGAAGGAGTTTATTGGGTAGATGAGTCTCATAGCTCGACTCCATTACCTGTAGAATTAGTCACTCGTTCGCTACCATTTATATACTCAAAAAATGAAAAAGCTATCCAAGTGTATAAAGACAACAAACGTATAGAGAGTGCAATGAAGCATGCAAATGGTATAGAAGTGATACCTGCAGTGAAACACGTATCATACTCTCAGTCATATCTGAAACTAAAGAATGTAATACATATTGTTGCCCATCCGGATTTTCATACGGAAGTAGCTATAATGAAAGACAAATTAGCTTCCCTGTATGCGATTGTAGAAGACTCTCTATCAGAAGTCCAATTGACACTAGACTACTTGCAGCAGAAAGAAAATGCCGTCAACGAAGAATATTATGAATTGAATGTAACAAACGATAAAATACATATTTCAGCAATAACTCCGCACGGTATCTTCAATGGAATACAAACTTTCTTGTCCTTATTGAAAGGGCAGGAGGCCCCTTATTCCATAAAATCTGTTTTCATCAAGGACTATCCGGATTTTTCCTATAGAGGACATATGCAAGATGTAGCACGTAACTTCATAGGGATAACTGATTTAAAGAAATTAATAGATATATTGTCTTCTTATAAACTAAATGTTTTTCGTTTTCATTTTTCAGATGATGAAGGATGGCGCCTACAAATTCCAGGGTTAGAGGAATTGACGGAAATAGCCTCTCGCAGGGGACATACTTATGATGAATCCGAATGTTTGTATCCTGCATATAATGGGAATTTCGATTATCAGTCAGAGACATCAGGTAATGGCTTTTATTCTCGTGATGAATTTATTGACTTGCTTCGATATGCAGCTGATCGGCATGTGTCAATAATCCCGGAGATTGAATCTCCGGGACATGCCCGTGCTGCCATTGTTGCCATGAAAGCCCGTTATGAGAGATATCTTGAGACAGATCCTATTAAAGCACATGAATACCTATTGAACGACATTCACGATGCTTCCCATTATGTGTCGGCACAAGGGTATTCGGACAATGTAATGAATGTAGCGATGCCTTCTACTTATCGTTTTATGAAAAAAGTGATACAAGAACTTCAACTTATGTATGAAGAAGCTGGTGTACCATTAAAATCTATCCATATAGGTGGAGATGAAGTTGCCGAAGGTGCTTGGCAAGGATCTCCAATTTGCAAAGATTTCATGCTGGAATATAGTATGACCGATGTACAAGAACTATCTGATTATTTTATAATGAGGATCGTCGATTTTTTAAAAGAACAAAAAATACCTTTTTCAGGTTGGCAAGAGGTTGTTCTAGGACATGATGAAATCTCCGAGCGGTATTTAACTGATAATGCTTTTGGCATTTCCTGTTGGCGAACCTCTGCCAATAATCATTCGGATGAATTAATCTATAAGTTTGCCAATAAAGGGTATCCTGTTATTTTGAGTAATGCCACTAATTTTTATCTCGATCTGGCGTATGATGCACATCCAGATGAACCAGGACATAATTGGAATGGATACGTTGATGAATCAAAATCCTTCGCTCTACTTCCCTATTGCATCTACCGCTCAATACGTACTCACCTCCTCGCTAATCAAAAACAAGAGGAAAAAACATCTTTGACAGCCGAAGGACGTAAAAACATTAAAGGAGTAGAATCTGCCTTGTGGAGTGAAACTATTCGCAATTACAAAGGAGTTGAATATTATTTATTTCCTAAAATTATGGGGCTTGCCGAACGTGGATGGCACTCTTCTCCCATATGGGAATCTATGACAGGCATAGACGAGCAGCTTGCTTTTGAAAAGGATCTGGCATTTTATTACAAGCGTATATCCCAAAAAGAAATCCCTTATTGGGATAAAATGAATATAAACTATAGGCTACCTTTTCCAGGTTTATATATTGACAAAGATGGTTTCTTATTTGCAAACACTCCTATTTTGGGTGGAGAAATCCACTATACCACTGACGGGAAAGAGCCTACTAAAAATTCCAAGATTTGGAATAAGCCAGTGAAGTGCAGGACAAATGAAGTTAAAGCTAAGCTTTTTGTAGGAAACAAAAAGAGTGTAACAGTGAGCATGAATTCCCAATTTAATTAGGTAATCATATTTTATATATGAAAAGATATATTTTGATTCTATTTGCTTTTTATGCTGGTTTATGGCTACAAGCAGCCAATGAAGAAAACATAGTTTATACAAATGCCAGCAATTTACAATTAATTGGTAAAGCTACTGTGGAAGGAGATTTTTTTCATCGCATTGACACAGCTCATTATCAAAATCTACCATCGACTGTAAAACAACTGTATACTTATTCGGCGGGACTTGCCATTGCTTTTAAAACAAATAGTTCAGTGATAAAGGTGAAATGGAGAGTGCCTAATAAAAAACAAAATGCCAATATGACTCCCATTATGCAAAAAGGACTTGATTTATACATTAGAAAAGATGGAATATGGCAATATGCAGGGGTCGGCATTCCCCAAGGCATAGATTCATCTTCTATATTAGCAGAAAATATGGATGAATCAGAAAAAGAATGTTTGATATATTTACCTTTATATGATGAAATTACACATTTAGAGATAGGAGTATCAAAAAAATCCTATTTGAAAAAAATGGATAATCCATTTAAAGGAAAAATCATTGTTTATGGGTCGAGTATTACCCAAGGAGCATCTGCCAGTAGACCTGGGCTGGCTTACCCGTCTCAACTATCACGTAGTAGTGGATATCAGTTTATTAATATGGGGGTAAGTGGAAATGGCAAGATGGAATTACCTGTTGCAAAAATGTTATCCCAAATAAATGATGTTGATGCTTTTATTTTGGATTGTATTCCCAATCCTTCAGTCGATGAGATATGTGATAGAACTATCAATTTCATAAAAACGATCCGTGACAAACATACCGATGCTCCCATAATTGTCATTCAGTCCGTTACTCGTGAGAAAGGGAATTTTAACATGAAAATATGTAAGATGGTAAAAGAACAAAATAGAGCAATAGAAGATCAAATACACATCCTTCACAAACTCGGTTTTAAAAACTTATACTTAATAAAAGAAAATCATTTTCTAGGAACAGATCATGAGGGTACTGTTGATGGTGTTCATCCTAGCGATTTAGGGTTTGAACGAATGTTGGAGAAAATCAAGCCTGCCTTGGCTGAAATTTTAGATATTAAATTTAGGAAGTAAATTTATTGGCTAATAATTTAATGGGACAATGCCACAAATTGAATACATAAAAAGCTTCCTGCCGCTAAAATATTGCATACAAGGTGTCGAGACGATACATTTGCTTCTGTGAAATATTTGCAGTACATTTGTGTCTGTAAACAACAGCCCTACACCACACATGCAGGACAAATAAATAAAATAATGAGAATAACACAGGTGAGAGACGATGGCAAGGTGAATACACTGCGTACGTTGAGAATTGAGCAGCTCGTGGAGCTGATGAAAGTGGAAACCAAAGCACAGCCCGTCTCAAAAATGAGAGAAGTCCTGCCCTATATGCTTCCCGGTGATAAAAACGACTATGTTCAGAAAGTGCCGAAACTGCTTCCTGCTGCCGCCTTTGTCCGTAAAAACGGGATGATGGTTATGGCGGAATACAATGGAATTGTAATGATTCAGGTGAATAATCTGTCGGGGCCTATGGAGGCCGATGAGGTGAAGAAGTGGGTGAAAGAACTCCCGCAAACGTATCTGGCATTTGTCGGTTCTTCCGGGAAGTCTGTCAAGATCTGGGTACGTTTTACTTATCCTGACGATCTTTTGCCGGTTACCCGTGAACAAGCGGAATTATTTCATGCGCACGCTTATCGGCTGGCGGTGAAGTTCTACCAACCTCAATTTCCTTTTCATATTGAACTGAAAGAGCCTTCGTTGGAACAGTATTGTCGCCTGACTTTCGATCCGGAGCTGTATTTCAATCCCGAATCAATGCCGATTTACATGAAGCAGCCTGTATCTATGCCCGGCGAAACGACTTATCGTGAACAGGTACAGACGGAGGCTTCCCCTTTACAACGGCTTGCGCCCGGATATGAAAGTCATGAAGCGCTTTCCGTTCTGTTCGAAGCGGCTTTTGCGCGGGCGCTGGAGGAACAGGAGGAATTTCAGCCGGACGGAGATATACATTCGTTGCTGGTTGCCCTTGCGGGACATTGTTTCCGTGCAGGTATTCCCGAAGAGGATACGGTACGGTGGTCGCGCGCTCATTATCACTTGCCGAAAGATGATTTTCTGATTCGGGAGACGGTGAAGAATGTCTATCGTTCCGGACGTGGGTTTGCCGATAAAAGCAGTCTGCTTCCCGAACAGATATTTGTTATGCAGATGGATGAATTTATGAAACGCCGCTATGAGTTTCGTTTCAACCAGTTAACTACACAGGTGGAATGTCGGGAGCGGAATACCTTTAATTTCTATTTTCATCCGGTGGACAAACGGCAGATGGCAAGCATTACGATGAATGCGCAGTACGAGGGGCTTAAGCTTTGGGACAAGGATGTGGTGCGTTATCTGAATTCCGATCATGTTCCTGTGTATCAACCAGCTGAAGAATTTCTTTATGACCTTCCCCATTGGGATGGGAAGGATCATATTGGAGATCTGGCAAAACGGGTGCCTTGCGACAATCCTCATTGGCCGCATTTGTTTCGCCGTTGGTTTCTCAGCATGGTGGCGCATTGGCGTGGAATGATGAGGAAGAATTATGCGAATAGCACTTCACCGATATTGGTTGGTCCGCAGGCATACAGGAAATCTACGTTCTGTCGCTTGATTCTGCCACCGTGTCTGCAAGCTTATTACACGGATAGCATTGATTTCAGCCGGAAGCGGGATGCGGAACTGTACCTGAATCGTTTCCTGTTGATTAATATGGATGAATTCGACCAGATCAGCATTGCTCAACAGCCTTTCCTAAAGCATATTCTGCAAAAACCGGTTGTGAATACAAGGCGTCCCAATGCTTCGGCGGTGGAGGAACTTCGGCGCTATGCTTCTTTTATCGGTACGAGTAATCATAAGGACTTGTTGACGGACACTTCCGGCAGCCGCCGCTATATCGCTGTCGAGGTGACGGGAGTGATAGATGTTGTCCGTCCTATTGATTACGAACAGCTTTACGCGCAAGCGATGGCGGCATTATATAAGAATGAACGGTATTGGTTTGACGAGCGGGATGAGGCCATCATGACGGAGGCCAATCAGGAATTTGAGCAGTCGCCCGCTATTGAACAGTTGTTTCAAGTGTATTATCGGGCGGCAGGAAAGGAGGAAGAAGGCGAATGGTTGCTTGCTGCGGATATATTGCAACGTATACAGAAAGCCGCCAAAATGAAATTCTCCTTCGGACAAGCCACCCATTTCGGGCGTATCCTGCGACGGTTGGGAGTAGAGTCGTTCAGGAAAACACATGGGGTGTATTATCATGTGGTGGCTTTGGAGTGATATGATTGTTTAATATGTGCATTTTTGTTTTATTTCTTTTTATGTAGGGAATGGACTTTATTATTTTATAATAATTATCTTTGCACGATCTTCCATTATAAGTGGATATCAAATAGAAAGCTAATTGACAATGATATTATTAAGTTTTGACACAGAGGAGTTTGATGTACCCCGTGAACATGGAGTGGACTTTCCGTTGGATAAGGCAATGGAAGTATCGGTTTATGGTACGAACAAGATACTGGACTGTCTGAAAAAGAATGGGGTGCGGGCTACTTTTTTCTGTACAAGCAACTTTGCGGAGAATGCTCCGGAGGTGATGCACCGTATTATGGATGAAGGGCATGAAGTGGCGGCTCATGGGTGTGACCATTGGCAGCCTCAGGCTTCGGATGTCAGTCGTTCCAAAGAGATACTCGAACGGTTGACGGGGAGGAAGATAGAGGGGTATCGCCAGCCGCGTATGTTTCCGGTGTCCGATGAAGAGATAGAGCGGATGGGATATCTGTATAATTCTTCATTGAATCCGGCGTTTATTCCCGGCAGATATATGCATCTTTCTGAGCCGCGTACTTGCTTTATGACGGGTAAAGTTCTTCAAATTCCTGCGTCGGTGACTCCGTGGATACGTTTTCCGCTATTCTGGTTGTCTTGCCATAATCTTCCGGTGAAGTTGTACCAATGGATGGCAAACAGGGTGCTGAAGCACGACGGCTATTTTGTGACCTATTTCCACCCGTGGGAGTTTTATCCATTGAATGAACATCCCGAATTTAAAATGCCGTTTATTATCCGTAATCATTCCGGCAAAGGGATGGAAGAACGGCTGGATCTGCTGATCCGTAATTTCAAGGAGAAGAGAGCCGATTTTCTGACGTACTCGGAATTTGCAAAAATGAAACGGACAGAACTAACTAAATAGAACGAGAAATGATTAAATTGGCAATTGTGTCTCCCTGCTATAATGAGGAAGAAGTGTTGGAACAGTCAGCCGCCCGTTTGACAGCCTTGTTTGATGAGCTGGTTGGGAAGGAAAAGATCAGTGCGGACAGCTTCGTGCTTTTTGTAAATGATGGTAGCAAGGACCGTACGTGGAACATTATCAAGAAGCTGCATAAGGAAAATCCTTACGTGAAAGGAATGAATCTGGCGCGGAACGTAGGTCACCAGAGTGCTATCATGGCAGGGATGATGACTGCCAAAGACTGGAGTGACGCTGTTGTTACCATTGATGCGGATTTGCAGGATGACTTGAATGCGATAGAGGAAATGATTGATGCTTATACAGCCGGTTACGATGTGGTGTACGGAGTGAAGGTCTCCCGCCAGGCCGACCCGTTGTTGAAACGTCTTTCCGCTACGGCTTTCTACAAACTGCAACGCAGGATGGGAGTGGAATCCATTTATAACCATGCCGATTTCCGCTTTCTGAGCCGGAGGGTACTGGAACAGTTGTCACATTATCAAGAGCGTAATCTATACCTGCGCGGCATTATTCCTCTGCTGGGCTTTCCTTCCACTACGGTGGACGATGTGATTCGGGAACGCACAGCCGGAAGCTCTAAATATACTCTGCGGAAAATGCTGGGACTGGCTCTCGACGGAATAACCTCATTCTCGGTGAAGCCGATTTATGGCATTGTCTATTTGGGTATTATCTTTGTCTTTATCAGCATTCTGATCGGTTTTTATGTCCTTTATTCGTTGATTGCGGGAACGGCGGAACATGGCTGGGCCTCTCTGATGTTGTCCGTATGGTTTGTAGGCGGTGTCGTCCTGATGTCAATCGGTGCGGTAGGGCTGTACATCGGAAAGATATATAAAGAGGTGAAACATCGTCCGCTTTATAATGTAGAAGAGGTGTTATGCGATGAGGATAAACAAAGTCATTAAAGAGACATGGGAACAACACCCGGACTGGCAGGAGAAATTCTGGCAGTTTATGCGTTTTGGCATCGTCGGTACGATATCTTCGGCGATTCACTATGGCGTATATTGTCTGGTACTGTTGGTGGCCAATCCGACGCTTTCTTTTACGGCAGGTTATGCGGTCGGATTTGTCTGTAACTATTTTCTAACTACATTCTTTACATTCCGTTCCAAGCCTTCATCGCGCAACGCTGTCGGGTTTGGCTTTAGTCATTTACTTAATTATCTGCTTGAGGTAGGTTTGCTGAACCTTTTCCTGTGGATCGGATTCGGCGAGTTTCTCGCTCCTATATTGGTGCTTATCGTAGTCGTTCCCATCAATTTCCTGATTCTTCATTTCGTATATACTTATAAAAATAAACAGTAGGTCTGCTTTCAGAACTATTCATAAAAAGAAAAAGCTATTATGAAACGTTTTCTAAATCTTATTGTATATATACTTTCCGTGCATCTTTCCGCACTGATAATCACCGGATTGTTCAGAGGGGTATTGTTCATTTCTTCTTACCATCAACTGACTGCCGAAGCACTGTCTGATAAAAGTCTGTCATTGATAGCATTTATACATGGAGTATGGTTCGATAACGTGATAGGTTGTTACATATTACTGCTTCCGCTGACGGTAGCTGTAGCCTGTGGGCTTTGCAACTGTTATGGGAAGGCTTTATTCCGTTTCTTCACTATCTTCTTCGGTGTCTTTTATGGGTTGGTTTATCTGATCAGTGCGGCTGATATTCCTTATTTCGCCTACTTTTTCAAGCATATCAATTCTTCCATTTTCGAATGGTTCGGTTATGCGGGTACTACTGCGGGGATGATATTGGGAGAGACTTCCTATTATTTGTCCATTGCCTTATTCCTGCTCTTTCTGATTGGCTTTGTTGTGTGGATTGCCTTTCTTGGCCGGTATTTCCGTCACCGTTGCCTGTCTGCTCCCGGTTCATTCCCTTGCTTGCAACGAAGTGTTGCGGGTTTGGTAGGGCTTGGCTTGATCGGGCTTTGTGTATTTGGCATTAGGGGACGTACAGGCTATAATCCGATCAAGGTAAGTGCCGCCTATTTCTGTCAGGATGCCTTTTTGAATCAGTTGGGGGTCAGTCCGACCTTTAATTTGTTGACGAGCGTGCTGGACGACCGACGGCCGGAAAACAGATATCTGCGTCTGATGGATGAACAGGAAGCGCTGGAAAAAGTAAAAGCTTTGTTAGCACGGCCGGGTGAACCGGATGTCTCTCCATTGGCGGTTTATCGGCATAATTCACAGGATAGCGTATCGCGACGCTGTCCCAATGTGGTATTGATTATGATGGAGTCGATGTCGTCCAATTTCATGAAACGTTTCGGGCAGTCACAGAATCTGACTCCTTTTTTGGATAGCCTGTATGCCTGTTCCCTTAGTTTCCCCAACTTTTATTCGGCGGGGATTCATACCAATCATGGTTTGTACGCTACTTTATATTCTTTTCCTGCTATGATGAAACGGAACTTGATGAAAGGTTCGGTGATTCCCCATTATTCGGGATTGCCTACGGTATTGAAGGAGAATGGATATCATAATCTGTTTTTTATGACACATGAAGGGCAGTACGATAATATGAATGCCTTTTTCAGGACGAACGGTTTTGATGAGGTCTTTGCTCAGGAAGATTATCCGTCAGAGAAGGTTGTGAATAGTTTTGGAGTACAGGATGATTTCTTATACGACTATGCTATTCCGGTTTTGAATCGGACGGCAGACGAAGGGCAACCGTTTTTCGCCACCTTATTGTCAATCAGCAATCATCCGCCTTATGTAATACCTCCTTATTTCCATCCCCGAACGGACAAACCGGAAACTCAGATTGTGGAATATGCGGACTGGGCTTTGCGTAAATTTTTTGAAGAAGCGCGCAAACAGTCGTGGTTTGAGAATACGATATTCGTGTTGGAGGGAGATCATGGCAAATTGGTTGGGGATGCGGAGTGTGAACTTCCGCAATCGTATAATCATATCCCGTTGATGATTTATTCCAGCAGTATAACTCCAGCGGAACATATGGCTTTTGGTGGACAAATAGACATACAGCCTACGGTATTGGGACTGTTGGGTATTGATTATTTGCAGAATAATTTCGGAGTGGACTTGTTGAAAGAAGAACGTCCGTGTATGTTTTATACAGCCGATAATATGATTGTAGGCCGTAATGCGACTCAGTTGTATATGTACAATTATGAGACGAATCAGGAATTTGCCTATCATACCGATAATGGGAAGCTGGTTCACGTCCCGATGGATGATAGTTTTCTGCCCTTGAAAGAATATAGTTTTTCCATGCTCCAGTCAGCGGAATATCTGGTGAAGCATGGAAAAACAGTGAATTCATCCGAGACTACTTTTTGATGAATTTGTATATCTCGGCAGTCTGGCGAAGAACGGGTTTGGGTGATTGATAGATCCGTTCGAACTGGTAGCCTTCCTTTTCGAACTCGGGAAGATTCCGTTCCGCATCCTGCATTCCTATTAGCAGGAACCCTTCCGAAGGACGGTCTTTGTAGAAATTTCCGATCCGGTTTCCCAGGTAGAAGTTGATTTCAAAATAGTGTACAGGGTCACCTATGGAGCGTACACCGGCCTCGATAAATTCGTAAAGCGTGCCTGCACTTGCCGGTACTACCCGGTCTATCTCCGCAGCAACGGATTTTACCGATTTTGAATTGAGAATAGGTGGCTGGTAAGCTCCGTCCAGTGCGATATACATTCCCATAGTCAGTGCAACGATGGCATAGAGGAATCGGTTGCTGAGTGTATATTTGCGTTGATAGAACCACCAGCAGATGCCAAGCAATGTAGGAATGGCAATTAATATGAAAGAGCCGATTCCGTTAATGTTCTGTATGGCATGCAGGAAATTGATGTTGTTCTGCGCATGACGGCCTTGAAAGATTGTTTCCGGGATAAGACCGCATTTCACGGCAATGAAACAGGCAAACAATAGTAAACTCAGTACGGCGAGGATACTACCGTATACTTTTATCACTTTAGAGCGTTTCTTCACCAGATAGAATAAATATTTTGCCAGGAAGTATGCGATGAAAGGATAAATAGGCATTAGGTATACGCTACGTTTACTTTGCGGTATGCAATAGAATATGAATGTGGCAACTATGCTGGTAAGAGCGAACAAATCCACCGGATCCATATTCTTGATCCATGCGGTAAAGCGTTTCCACCAGGCAGCCGGCTGGATACTGAATTTATGATAGGTGAGACTGAAAAGAGAAAGCAGTGCCAATAACGTCCAAGGTACATAACCGGCAAACAGGGTTACGAAGTTGTAATGCCAGGGATTCACGCAGGAGTCGTAACTCATTGTGTTGGTCATACGTCCGAAGTTCTCTTCCATGACTAATGCAAGGAATTCTTCTCCCCCTTGTTGGTAAGCGGCTATGTACCAACAGAACGGCAAGATGAGTGAAAGGATAGCCCATGCGGAAAGGAGAAGGAAAGCCCTGAAGAAGTTTACTCCTCTGAGCAGAAGGAATACACCTGTAACCAGACAGGGGATGATAGTGCCTACCGGACCTTTGGTCAACGTTCCCAAACTCATAAGAAGGATAGCCAGCCAGGGAATGCCTTTAAGCCCTTTCTCGTACCATCTGTAAAAACAATATAACGCACAGACGGTGAGGGCTGTCAGCACCATATCCACCCGGCAGTTGGCTCCGGCACGATGCAACTCGAAGTTGGTCAAGGTGATGAATGCGGTGAGCAGCGCCATTTCCGTTCCTTTTCTTTTGGCGAAGAAAAGAAAGCCGAAAAGAGTCATGGAGATTAGCGCGATGGCCGATGGCAAACGGGAAGTCATCTCCGTAACCTGACCGCCGTTCAATGTTGAAACGGCTGCAATAGTCCAATGGAAGAAAGGTGGTTTGTAGGGTATCTCTCCTCCATTATTTCTCGGCAAAATCCAGTTGTCGCTTTCCAACATAGAATAGGATACAATCGATTCGCGGGGCTCGCCTTTGGTGTGATACTCCGGCAGCCCGAGAAAAGGAAGGATCGTTACTACGCAAATGACTAATAGTAGCCAGAAAGCTTTGTTAGAAGTCAATGTTTTCATATTTATTTGTTTTGAATTTTATATCATATTTATTTTCTTCCGAAGTCCGCCGGGATTTCTCCCCATTCTTTCGTTTCCCATTTGAGGATACGGGTAGTGTAGGTATTCGTGCTCAGCCACCTTTCCGCCCGTTCTATCAATTGAAATAGTGCTTCTGTTTCCTCATTTCGGGGGAGTTTGGTCTTGCACTTCTTTTGTCGTACCCAACTGATGGCATTGACACTGTCGCTATAAATGGGCATATCGAATCCTTTCTGTTTCAATAGCGCCAGTCCGTGCACGATAGCTAAAAATTCTCCGATATTATTCGTTCCTTTCATCGGACCGAAATGGAAGATCTCTTGTCGGCTGGCTATGTGTACACCGCGATACTCCATAGGGCCGGGATTTCCACTGCAAGCCGCGTCTACCGCCAGGCTATTGTCTATCACGGAAGGAGGCAACAGGTCGGAGGATATCTTTTCATTTTTCTTTTTTGCGTTTTTTCCTATATAAGCGTATGGTGAGGCTGAGAGTGCGCGTTCGGCTTCTTCGCGGGTGTCGAAAGATTTATATTTGGCGCCTTCATACCCTTTGATTTGGAGCTGGCAATCCGTCCAGGAGGTATAAACTCCGGGAGTGACGCCTTCCCATACTACGTAGAATTTCTGTTTAGCCATAAAAGATAATGGTTTATTCGGCTGCGAAGGTACGAATATATTCTCTAACTGAACAAGTTAGTAGAGTTACTTGTTATAAAAAAAAGAGAGTTTAAGAAATATCATATATAAGAAAGGATATATTATGGAAAGATCTTTTAGTGAAGCATTAAAACATCGTCGGACTTACTATTCAATTACTAATCAGTCACCTATATCTGATCAGGAAATCGAGTGTATCGTGAGTACGGTTGTTCGTCACGTGCCTTCGGCATTTAATTCTCAGTCCACACGCGTGGTGTTACTGCTGGGTGAGTCTCACAAGAAATTGTGGAAAATCGTGAAAGACGCTTTGAAGAAGATTGTGCCGGCAGACGCCTTTGTGAAAACAGAGGAGAAGATAGACCACTCATTTGCCTGTGGATATGGAACTGTGTTGTTCTTTGAAGATCAGAAAGTAGTCAAAGGGCTTCAGGAAGCTTTTCCCTCCTATCAGGAAAACTTTCCGGGATGGTCGCTGCAAACTTCCGCCATGCACCAACTGGCTATGTGGACAATGCTGGAAGATGTGGGCTTCGGAGCGTCATTGCAACATTATAACCCGTTGATTGACGAGGAAGTGCGTCGGACATGGAACTTGCCGGAGCATTGGCACTTGATTGCCGAAATGCCGTTCGGGCTTCCTGCCGAAAAACCGGGAGAAAAAGAATTCCAACCACTCGAAGAAAGAGTGAAAATCTTTAAATAATGAAATAAATGACTAATTTTGCAGGTAAAATTAGTCATTTATGATTCGTATCTTCCTTACCGGCTATATGGGCGCCGGAAAAACGACATTGGGCAAGGCTTTTGCCCGCAAGATGAATATACCGTTCATTGATCTGGATTGGTATATCGAAGAGCGTTTCCACAAAACGGTGGGAGAGTTATTCACAGAACGGGGTGAGGCCGGATTCAGGGAGCTGGAGAGGAATATGCTTCATGAGGTAGCCGAGTTCGAGAATGTGGTAATCTCTACGGGTGGGGGAGCGCCTTGTTTTTTTGATAATATGGAGTTTATGAATCGGGCAGGTAAGACGGTTTTTCTGGATGTGCATCCCGATGTGCTGTTCAGACGCTTGCGTGTGGCCAAGCAGCAGCGTCCCATCCTTCAGGGAAAAGAAGATGACGAGTTGAAAACTTTTATCATACAGGCACTTGAAAAACGCGCGCCTTTTTATCATCAGGCACATTATATCTTTAATGCGGACGAATTGGAAGACCGATCGCAGATTGAAACATCGGTGCAACGTTTGCAACAACTTCTCGGATTATAACATAATTGAACGAATTAATAAGCAATTAATTGGCAAGATGTAGATAAATCTGTATTTTTGCCCTCCAATTATTTACTAAAAATACTGAATTACAGAAAAATGAGAAAGTGGCGTATTGAAGATTCTGAGGAACTCTACAACATCACAGGTTGGGGGACCTCCTACTTTGGTATTAATGACAAAGGACATGTCGTTGTTACACCGCGTAAAGACGGAGTGACTGTCGATCTGAAAGAATTGGTTGACGAGTTGCAGTTGCGGGATGTGGCAGCCCCTATGCTGGTACGTTTCCCGGATATTCTGGACAACCGTATTGAAAAGATGTCGTCTTGTTTCAAACAGGCGGCTGAGGAATACGGGTATAAAGCGCAGAACTTTATTATCTATCCGATCAAGGTCAACCAGATGCGCCCTGTAGTGGAGGAAATTATCAGTCACGGAAAGAAGTTCAATCTTGGACTGGAAGCCGGTTCCAAGCCTGAGCTCCATGCGGTGATTGCCGTCAATACGGATTCCGACTCATTGATTGTCTGCAATGGTTATAAAGACGAAAGTTATATAGAACTGGCTTTGCTTGCCCAGAAAATGGGTAAACGTATCTTCCTCGTTGTGGAGAAGATGAACGAGCTGAAGCTGATAGCGAAGATGGCAAAACAGCTGAATGTGGAACCCAACATCGGTATCCGTATCAAACTCGCTTCTTCCGGTAGCGGAAAGTGGGAAGAGTCGGGAGGAGATGCCAGCAAGTTCGGCTTGACTTCCAGTGAGTTGCTCGAAGCACTCGATTTTCTGGAAAGTAAGGGCATGAAGGATTGTCTGAAGTTGATTCATTTCCATATCGGAAGTCAGGTGACGAAGATCCGCCGCATCAAGACCGCCTTGCGCGAGGCTTCACAGTTCTATGTGCAACTTCATTCGATGGGATTCAAGGTCGAGTTCGTCGATATCGGTGGCGGATTGGGAGTCGATTATGACGGAACACGTTCATCCAGCAGTGAGGGGAGTGTCAATTATTCGATCCAGGAATATGTGAACGACTCGATTTCCACTTTGGTGGACGTGAGTGACAAGAACGGTATCCCGCATCCGAACATCATAACAGAGAGTGGCCGTGCCTTGACGGCGCATCATTCGGTACTTATCTTTGAGGTGCTCGAAACGGCTACCTTGCCCGAATGGGACGATGAAGAGGAGATTGCTCCGGATGCACATGAACTGGTGCAGGAATTGTATGCCATTTGGGATACACTGAACCAGAATAAGATGTTGGAGGCTTGGCATGATGCGCAGCAGATCAGGGAAGAGGCGTTGGATTTGTTTAGTCATGGAATCGTGGACTTGAAGACCCGTGCGCAGATCGAGCGTCTGTACTGGTCGATCACTCGTGAGATCAATCAGATTGCCGGTGGTTTGAAACATGCGCCTGATGAATTCCGGGGATTGTCTAAGCTGTTGGCGGATAAATACTTCTGTAACTTCTCATTGTTCCAGTCACTGCCGGACTCTTGGGCGATTGACCAGATATTCCCGATTATGCCTATACAGCGGTTGGATGAAAAGCCCGAACGTTCGGCTACTTTGCAGGATATAACCTGTGACTCGGACGGTAAGATTGCCAACTTTATTTCTACGCGTAATGTAGCTCATTATCTGCCTGTACATGCTTTGAAGAAAACGGAGCCTTATTATGTCGCTGTTTTCCTGGTGGGAGCTTATCAGGAGATTTTGGGAGATATGCATAATTTGTTCGGTGACACGAATGCCGTACACGTTTCGGTGAATGAGAAGGGATACAGTATCGAACAGATTATTGATGGAGAAACGGTAGCGGAAGTATTGGACTATGTGCAATACAGTCCGAAGAAACTGGTACGTACACTCGAAACTTGGGTGACGAAATCGGTGAAAGAGGGTAAGATCTCTTTGGAAGAGGGAAAAGAATTTCTTTCCAACTACCGTTCGGGACTTTATGGATATACGTATTTGGAATAATAATGAGAGAAAAACTAACAGTAATTAAGGTGGGTGGCAAAATCGTAGAAGAGGAAGCCACCCTTCGTCAGTTGTTAAATGACTTTGCTGCCATTGAAGGACACAAAGTGCTGGTTCACGGCGGCGGTCGGTCGGCTACAAAGATTGCCGCACAACTGGGCATTGAAAGCAAAATGGTGAATGGTCGCCGTATTACTGATGTGGAGACATTGAAAGTGGTAACTATGGTGTATGGCGGTTTGGTCAATAAGAGTATTGTTGCCGGACTGCAGGCGCGTGGAGTGAATGCACTCGGATTGACTGGGGCGGATATGAATGTGATCCGGTCGGTGAAACGTCCGGTCAAGGATGTGGATTACGGATTTGTTGGGGATGTGGAAAAGGTGGATGCAACTTTACTGTCGGATTTGATACACAAAGGAGTTGTTCCGGTGATGGCTCCGTTGACACATGACGGACAGGGAAATATGCTGAATACCAATGCGGATACGATTGCCGGAGAGACGGCTAAGGCTTTGTCGGCACTGTTTGATGTGACGTTGGTGTATTGTTTCGAAAAGAAAGGAGTGCTGCGTGACGAGAACGATGACGATAGTGTGATTCCGCAGATTACCCGTGCCGAATTCGAACAATACGTAGCCGACGGCGTTATTCAAGGCGGTATGATTCCGAAGTTGGAGAACTCTTTTGAAGCAATAAATGCGGGGGTGTCGGAAGTGATAATCACCTTAGCGTCAGCGATTAACGACAATGGAGGAACAAAAATAAAAAAATAATTCAAAAAAAGTAGTGGGCGCCTGTAACTTTTCGTATCCTAGCCCGTCATTATTATAGAGATGCAAGAAATCAGCTTCCGAAACGATATTTTGCCGTTGAAAGATAAACTCTTTCGATTGGCTCTCAGAATTACTCTGGATAGAGCTGAAGCCGAGGATGTCGTTCAGGATACCATGATAAGAGTGTGGAACAAGCGTGATGAGTGGTCGCAATTCGAATCGGTCGAAGCCTATTGCCTGATTGTGGCAAAGAATCTGGCGATAGACCGGAGTCAGAAGAAAGAAGCTCAGAATGTGGAACTCACTCCGGAAATGGAGGAGGAGCCTGATGCCAATAGTCCGTATGACCGGATGGTTCATGATGAAAAAATGAGGATCATTAACAGGTTGGTCGACGAACTTCCCGAAAAACAGCGGCTTATCATGCAACTGAGGGACATTGAAGGTGAAAGCTATAAAAAAATTGCAGCCCTTCTGAATCTGACCGAAGAACAGGTAAAAGTAAATCTGTTCAGAGCCAGACAAAAGGTGAAACAAAGGTATTTAGAAATTGACGAATATGGATTATAAAGGTATAGAACAGCTCCTCGAGCGATACTGGCAATGCGAAACTTCCGTTGAGGAGGAAGCAACATTGCGCGACTTCTTCGCAAAGGAAGAAGTTCCGGCTCATCTGCTCCGTTATAAGAACTTGTTCGTTTATCAACAGGTTCAGCAAGAGGTAGGGCTGGGCGAAGACTTTGACGCGCGTATTCTGGCAGAGGTAGAGCCGGTGGTGGTAAAAGCAAAACGCTTGACGCTGGTCGGTCGCTTCGTCCCTCTCTTCAAGGCGGCTGCCGTAATTGCAATCATCCTTTCTTTGGGGAATGTGGCACAACATTCTTTCTCCGGAGATGACGGAAGTGTATTGGCGGCAGATACCATTGGTAAGCAGGTAACCGCACCGTCGGTCGCAATCTCGAATGACGTGAAAGCGGATCAGGCACTCGTTGACAGTTTGGCGAGGATTGATCATAAGGCGCACGTTATGAACGAATAGACATTTTCATTTGCTTTAAACATATAATATAGTTAGTGTGCTTAATTAAAACAACAACGAAGGCGAAACTGTGAAGTTTTCAATTCTCTCAATTTTTTAGATTAAAACTAACTAAATAAATGGGCTACCGCGTGATGCAGTAGCCCTTTTATGCTTTTAAACGGTCTTTATTTAAACTGTCTTTATTTGATCTGCCGTATATTTTTTCTTGGAGCATCCACTTCTTGAGGATCTCCTTTATAGGCAATATCACCGCTTCCTTTGACGCGGGCAACCAGCTTCTGACTGGCATAGCAACTGATGTTGCCGGAGCCGCTAATGCTTGCGTCTGTGTTTTCTGCCTGCAAATCGGCGGCCTGAATATTTCCTGATCCGGCAATAGAATAGCTCGCTTGAATGGCTTTGCCGTTCAGATTGATATTGCCCGAACCGGAAATACTTGCTTGACATTCCTGACTCTCTATTTGTTGTAGTCTTACATCTCCCGAGCCATTAATTGAAACGGCCATTTTTTGGCAATTGAATCCTTCTCCCTGAATGTTGCCCGAACCGTTGATGTGGAATTCAATATCTTTAGAGGTTTGTATCCCATTGATTAATCTTATATTTCCTGAACCGTTGACCGACAGTTTATTCAGCTCCGGAGCAAAAACTTTTATTTCCAGTTTTCCTTTCCAGATAGTGACATTCTTCTTGAATTTTATAATGAATGTACTACCCTCCACATACGTTTCTATAAGTGGTATGATGTTGTCGGAACCATGAATTTCGACATGGCTGCATGTGTCTTGCCAATAACTGATGTTGGCACTTCCCACTAGTTTGATTTCATTGAAGTGGTCGGCTTTCACTTCTTTGGAGATGTAATTCTTGCTGCCTACGATGTGTTTTCCCTGCAAGCAAGAGCCGGCAGTAAGTACTAGAAACATTCCCGTGACTAATACGAGCAATAAACTTGTTTTCATAATTACGCTTTTCTATGATTGATATAATGGTTAGACGGAAGAATTTGATCTAAAGTTGCATCTTCCATAAAGTTTTTCGTTAGCATCTTCTTTTTTATTACTTTTGTGGCTGTTGATAGGAGGATTATAATGGATAAGATTATAGAAGATGATGAGTTAGGGCGTCTGGTGATACGCGTCAATTCACGTGCGAGAAGTCTTGTGTTTCGTACCAAGAGTGATGCTGTTTACGTTTCAGTTCCTCCCGGTACTACCCTGAAAGAAGTGAAACAGGCCATCGAGAATTTGCGTGGAAAACTTCTGGCCTCCCGGCAAAAAATCGCTCGTCCGTTGATTGATTTGAATTATAAGATTGATGCGGAGCATTTTAAACTATCCTTGGTGTCGGGCGAGAAAGATCAGTTTCTGGCTAATTCCCGGTTGGGTGTCATGGAGATCGTTTGTCCGCCTCATGCCGATTTTACAGATGAGAAACTGCAAAGCTGGTTGCATAAGGTTATTGAAGAATCGTTGAGGCGAAATGCAAAAAGTATTCTGCCTTCACGTTTGGCTTCCTTGTCCAAGCAATGCGGATTGCCCTATTCGAGTGTGAAAATAAACTCCAGTCAGGGCAGATGGGGGAGTTGTTCGGCTCGAAAAGCTATTAATTTATCCTATTACCTGGTTTTGCTGCCTTCTCATTTGATAGACTACGTGTTGTTGCACGAATTATGCCATACCCGCGAGATGAATCATAGCGAACGATTCTGGGCATTGCTGAATCAATTTACAGAAGGAAAAGCATTGGCCTTGCGGGGAGAATTGAGAAAGTACCGTACGGAAATATAAAATGCTTTACAGCCAAGATAATATTCTTGCATTGTCACGAACTTAGTTTATTCTATCTTGGGTAAGCCTTGTAAGCTCCTATTTCTGGCTGTCTTCTAAATCTTATACATTCTTGATGATGGTTCGTTATGATACGTAATAGGGGGATATGTCTTTATTATTTGGCTAATTGTTTAATCCCGTCCGATTCTTTTTCAAACTGATAAGCCCCTCCTTTTTCGCTAAGATCAAATGTAGAGACTAATTCTGTGTTATTATCTACGATCAATAAAGCGCTTTGTTCTGCAAAACGTCCTACTTCTACCGTGTAAGGCTCTTCCGATATGGTTTTATTGGAGATAAGACTGTCGTTGACGAACAAAGAAATCGAATCTCCGGCAAAACCTTTTACCAGACTGATCGTGTAGCTTTCGATGAAATGACGTTCTTCCTGCTTTTCCCGTTGTAGCCGCATACTCATGTATACGAAAATAACCACGACAAAGATGACGGCAAAAGCCAGAATTCCGTTGCCTACCATGAACTGTTTATTGGTGTTTAGACGATGTGCCATAGTGCTTATTTTTTTAATTGCGGTGTAAAGATACAAAGATAAGGCTGTTAATTCATACTTTTTTTCTTTAATGTTTTGTAGTCGAACAGATTATTTATATCTTTGCAACCGAAAACGGATGAAAGGTGGAGGGGCGATTAAGCTCCTTTTTTTGTTCTTATATAGTTAATAAATGATAGAAAAGAAAACTGTTTGTCAGATTGTAGAAGAGTGGCTGGAAGGAAAAGACTACTTTCTAGTAGAAGTGACCGTAAGCCCGGATGACAAGATCGTGGTTGAGATAGACCATGCGGAAGGTGTTTGGATTGAAGATTGTGTGGAGCTTAGCCGCTACATAGAGTCGAAACTGAACCGTGAAGAGGAGGATTATGAACTGGAAGTGGGTTCGGCCGGTATCGGACAGCCCTTTAAGGTGCTGCAACAGTATTACATCCACATCGGACAGGAAGTGGAAGTGATGACTAAGGGTGGACAGAAACTGACCGGTGTTCTGAAACATGCAGATGAAGAGAAATTTACAGTGTCTGTACAGAAGAAGGTGAAAATGGAAGGTGCTAAGCGTCCGAAACTGGTGGAAGAGGACGAAACCTTCACTTACGAGCAAATAAAATATACTAAATACTTAATTAGCTTTAAATAGTTATGGCCAAAAAAGAAGAAACAATCAGCTTGATTGATACATTTTCGGAATTTAAGGAACTGAAAAATATCGATAGAACGACGATGGTTAGCGTACTGGAAGAGTCGTTTCGTAGTGTTATCGCGAAAATGTTTGGCACCGATGAGAATTACGACGTGATCGTGAACCCGGACAAAGGGGACTTCGAGATATGGCGTAACCGTGAAGTTGTGGCCGATGAAGACCTGACGAACCCGAATATGCAGATCTCATTGAGTGAAGCGCAGAAAATCGACGCTTCCTATGAGGTGGGTGAAGAGGTGACTGACGAAGTGATCTTTGCCAAATTCGGTCGTCGTGCTATCCTGAATCTCCGCCAGACATTGGCTTCCAAGATTCTGGAATTGGAAAAAGACAGTATTTATAATAAATATATAGATAAGGTAGGTACAATCATCAATGCAGAAGTTTATCAAATCTGGAAAAAGGAAATGTTGCTTCTGGACGATGAAGGAAACGAGTTGCTGTTGCCGAAGACGGAGCAAATTCCAAGCGATTTCTATCGTAAAGGTGAAACGGCCCGTGCGGTGGTTGCCCGCGTGGATAACAAGAATAATAATCCTAAGATTATCTTGTCACGTACTTCTCCCGTTTTCCTGCAACGTCTGTTCGAGATGGAAGTACCCGAAATTAATGATGGTTTGATTACCATCAAGAAGATTGCCCGTATCCCTGGCGAACGTGCCAAGATCGCGGTAGAATCTTACGATGACAGAATCGACCCCGTAGGAGCCTGCGTAGGTGTAAAGGGAAGTCGTATTCATGGCATTGTTCGTGAACTTCGCAATGAGAACATCGACGTAATTAATTACACATCGAACATCTCATTGTTTATACAGCGCGCTTTAAGTCCGGCTAAGATTTCTTCTATCCGTCTGAATGAGGAAGAGAAGAAAGCGGAGGTTTTCCTCAAACCGGAAGAAGTTTCGCTGGCTATCGGTAAAGGCGGTTTGAATATCAAACTGGCCAGTATGTTAACTGAGTACACTATCGACGTGTTCCGTGAGTTGGATGAGAGTGTAGCTGATGAGGATATCTATCTTGACGAGTTCAGAGACGAAATCGACGGATGGGTGATCGACGCTATCAAAGCTATCGGCATCGATACGGCGAAGGCTGTGTTGAATGCTCCTCGTGAGATGTTGATTGAAAAGACGGACTTGGAAGAAGAGACGGTGGACGAGGTAATACGCATTTTGAAATCGGAGTTTGAAGAAAGTGAGAATTGAAAATTGAGAGTTGAGAGTTGGGAGTGAAAGAAATCCATACTCATTCCACTCTCAACTCTCAATTCTCCACTCTCAACTTCTTAAAGCTCCATTTATTCATTAAATTTAAAATATGACGATAAGGTTAAACAAAGTTACAAGAGATTTGAACGTAGGAATCGCGACGGTAGTTGAGTTCCTGCAAAAGAAGGGGTATACCGTTGAGGCTAATCCTAATACAAAAATTAGCGAGGAGCAATACGCTATACTCGTAAAAGAGTTTAGTACAGATAAGAACCTTAGACTTGAGTCGGAGCGTTTCATTCAGGAACGTCAGAATAAGGATCGTAATAAGGCGTCGGTTTCGATTGAAGGCTTTGAAAAGCAACCGGAAAAACCGAAGTCGGAAGATGTGATCAAAACAGTCGTACCGGAGGATGCACGCCCGAAGTTTAAACCTGTCGGGAAAATTGACTTGGATAAATTGAACGGTCGTAGAACTGAGAAAGAACCGGAACAGAAGAAAGAAACTGTTGAAGAACGTCCAGTAGCTCAACCGGAAGTGAGGAAGGAACCTGAGGTGAAGGTAGAAGAGGTGGTAGCACCTGTTCAGGCGGAACCTGTGGCTAAACAAGTTGAACCGGTCAAACAGACAGAGCCGGTGAAGCAACCGGAGGCTGTAAAACCGGAACCGGTGAAAGAGCCGGAACCTATAGTGGAAAAGCAACCGGCAGAAGTTGAAAAAGTAGTGGAGGAAGTGATTAAAGAAGAACCGAAGGTAGAAGTTGCACCTGTGAAGGCGGAAGAACATAACAGCATGGAACAACCTGTGAAAGCTGTATCGGCGGAAGTAGCCCCGGAGGCAACGGTAGAAGTAGAGAAAGAAACTTCTAAAGAAGAAGAGATATTCAAAATCCGTCAACCGGAATTGGGTGCGAAAATCAATGTAATCGGTCAGATTGACTTGGCTGCATTGAACCAGTCTACCCGTCCTAAGAAAAAATCGAAGGAAGAGAAACGCCGTGAACGTGAAGAGAAAGAGAAAATCCGTCAGGATCAGAAGAAGTTGATGAAAGAAGCTATCATCAAAGAGATTCGCAAGGATGACTCGAAACTGCAGAAGGGTGGAGTGAAAGATAATGTTGACGCAGCCGGAAACAAGAAAAAACGGAACCGTATCAACAAAGAGAAGGTGGACGTGAACAACGTGGCTACTTCGGGCTTTGCTGCTCCGAGACCGAATGTGCAAGGCAAAGGCGGTAACAATGGTGGCAACAACCAGGGTGGCAATAATAACCGTAAAAATAATAATAAGGATCGCTTCAAGAAACCGGTTATCAAACAGGAGGTAAGCGAGGAAGATGTAGCAAAGCAGGTAAAAGAAACTCTTGCTCGTCTGACAACCAAAGGTAAGAATAAGACTTCCAAATATCGTAAAGAGAAACGCGAGATGGCTTCCAACCGTATGCAGGAATTGGAAGATCAAGAAATGGCGGACAGCAAGGTATTGAAGCTGACTGAATTCGTTACGGCTAATGAACTGGCAACGATGATGGATGTTTCTGTCAACCAGGTAATCGCCACTTGTATGAGTATCGGTATCATGGTTTCCATCAATCAGCGTCTGGATGCTGAAACAATCAATCTGGTGGCTGAAGAATTCGGATTCAAGACCGAATATGTAAGTGCGGAAGTTGCTCAGGCTATTGTGGAAGAGGAAGACGCTCCGGAAGATCTGGAACCGCGCGCTCCGATTGTTACGGTGATGGGACATGTTGACCACGGTAAGACTTCATTGCTTGACTATATCCGTAAGGCGAATGTGATTGCCGGTGAGGCCGGAGGTATCACACAGCATATCGGTGCATATAATGTGAAGTTGGAGGACGGACGCCGTATCACATTCCTCGATACTCCGGGTCATGAGGCGTTTACCGCTATGCGTGCCCGTGGTGCGAAAGTAACGGATATCGCCATTATTATTGTAGCTGCCGATGATAACGTCATGCCGCAAACAAAGGAAGCAATCAACCATGCGATGGCGGCAGGTGTGCCTATTGTCTTTGCCATTAATAAGGTTGATAAGCCGACGGCAAATCCGGATAAGATTAAGGAAGAACTGGCTGCCATGAACTATCTCGTTGAAGAATGGGGTGGTAAATATCAGTCACAAGATATCTCTGCCAAGAAAGGTATAGGTGTGGAAGATTTGTTGGAAAAGGTATTGCTGGAAGCGGAAATGCTTGATCTGAAAGCGAATCCGAACCGTAATGCTACGGGTTCCATCATCGAATCTTCATTGGACAAGGGACGTGGATATGTAGCTACTGTGCTGGTATCTAACGGTACTTTGAAAGTGGGAGACATCGTATTGGCAGGAACAAGCTACGGACGTGTGAAGGCAATGTTCAACGAACGTAATCAGCGTATTAAGGAAGCAGGACCTGCCGAACCGGCATTGATTCTGGGATTGAATGGCGCTCCTGCCGCAGGTGACACATTCCACGTGGTAGAAAGCGATCAGGAAGCCCGTGAAATTACCAACAAACGTGAGCAGTTGGCTCGCGAACAGGGCTTGCGTACGCAGAAAATCCTTACATTGGATGAGTTGGGTCGTCGTATCGCTTTGGGTAACTTCCAGGAATTGAACATCATTGTGAAGGGTGACGTGGACGGTTCTGTCGAAGCATTGAGCGACTCCTTGATTAAGTTGTCTACCGAACAGATCCAGGTTAATGTAATCCATAAAGGTGTGGGAGCAATCTCCGAGTCGGATGTTTCTCTGGCTGCCGCTTCAGATGCGATTATCGTCGGATTCCAGGTACGTCCTTCGGGTGCTGCCGCTAAGATGGCGGAACAGGAAGGTGTCGATATCCGCAAATACTCTGTCATCTATGATGCAATCGAGGAGGTGAAAGCTGCTATGGAAGGTATGTTGGCACCGGAACTGAAAGAACAGGTGACAGCTACGATCGAAGTGCGTGAAGTATTCAACATCACGAAGGTGGGACTTGTAGCCGGTGCGATGGTGAAGACCGGAAAGGTGAAACGCAGCGACAAGGCTCGTTTGATTCGCGATGGTATCGTTATCTTTACCGGAAACATCAACGCTTTGAAACGCTTCAAGGACGATGTGAAGGAAGTGGGTACAAACTTCGAGTGTGGTATCAGTCTGGTGAATTGCAATGACATGAAGGTGGGCGATATGATCGAGACATTCGAGGAAATAGAAGTGAAACAGACATTATAAACTGTACTGTATTGAGAATAAACGGAGGCACAGAGTGAATTATAACTCCGTGCCTCTTTTTTCTTTATAGAAAGGAATATGACAACGATTGATATAATAATCCTTATAGTAGTGGGTGCAGGGGCGATTGTAGGCTTTATAAAGGGCTTTATCCGTCAGTTGGCCTCTATCTTGGGATTGATAGTCGGTTTGCTGGCGGCAAAGGCTTTGTATGCTTCTTTGGCGGAGAAGCTTTGTCCGGCAGTGACAGATTCGATGACCGTTGCGCAGGTATTGGCTTTCATAATGATATGGATTGCCGTTCCGTTGATTTTTGTGCTGATTGCCTCCTTGCTGACAAAAGCGATGAAAGCCATTTCGCTGAACTGGTTGAACCGTTGGCTGGGAAGCGGGTTGGGAGCGCTTAAATTTCTGTTATTGACAAGTGTGGTGATTGGAGCGATAGAGTTTGTGGATGGCGATAATAAGTTAATTAGTGCAACAAAAAAGGAAGAATCCTTGTTATATTATCCGATGGAGACGTTTGCGGGAATTTTTTTCCCTGCTGCAAAGAATATGACTCAACAATATATATTAGAGAATAAAGATGCAACAAGAAGAACCCAATAAATATGTAAAGGAACTGACGCAGGAGAAGTATAAATATGGCTTCACCACGGAAGTGCATACCGATGTCATTGAGCGTGGACTCAATGAGGATGTGATTCGTTTGATTTCATCGAAAAAGAACGAACCGGAATGGTTGCTGGAGTTCCGGCTGAAAGCGTACCGCCATTGGCTGACGCTGGAAATGCCTACATGGGCACATCTCCGTATTCCGGAGATTGATTATCAGGCTATTTCATACTATGCTGACCCGACGAAGAAGAAAGAGGGACCGAAAAGTATGGAAGAAGTAGATCCTGAACTTATAAAGACGTTTAATAAACTGGGAATTCCTCTGGAAGAACAGATGGCTCTTAGCGGGATGGCGGTGGATGCAGTAATGGATTCCGTATCCGTAAAGACGACATTCAAGGAAACATTGATGGAAAAGGGAATTATTTTCTGCTCGTTCAGTGAGGCGGTGCGCGAACATCCGGATTTGGTAAAGAAATATATGGGGTCGGTAGTGGGTTACCGTGACAATTTCTTTGCCGCACTGAATTCGGCAGTGTTCTCGGACGGCTCATTCGTCTATATACCGAAGGGAGTACGTTGTCCGATGGAACTTTCCACCTATTTCCGTATCAATGCCCGCAACACGGGACAGTTTGAACGCACATTGATAGTAGCGGATGATGATTCGTATGTTTCCTATCTGGAAGGATGTACGGCTCCGATGCGGGATGAGAACCAGTTGCACGCCGCTATTGTAGAAATTGTTGTACACGACCGTGCGGAGGTGAAATACAGTACCGTTCAGAACTGGTATCCGGGAGATTCCGAAGGTAAGGGCGGTGTATATAACTTTGTGACGAAGCGTGGTAACTGCAAAGGGGTGGACAGCAAACTCTCTTGGACGCAGGTGGAGACCGGTTCGGCAATTACCTGGAAATATCCTTCCTGTATTCTGACAGGTGATAATTCGACGGCCGAGTTTTATTCCGTAGCTGTGACAAACAATTTTCAGCAGGCGGACACCGGCACGAAGATGATTCATTTAGGGAAGAATACCCGTAGTACGATTGTAAGTAAAGGTATCTCTGCCGGACATAGCGAGAACTCCTATCGCGGGTTGGTGCGTGTGGCGGAAAAAGCGGATAATGCCCGTAACTACAGTCAGTGTGACTCGCTGTTGCTGGGGGATAAATGCGGTGCGCATACGTTCCCGTATATGGACATTCACAATGAGACGGCGGTAGTGGAGCATGAAGCTACGACGAGCAAGATCAGTGAAGATCAGATTTTCTATTGCAATCAGCGTGGTATCCCGACAGAAGACGCTATCGGGCTGATTGTGAACGGATATGCGAAAGAAGTATTGAATAAGCTTCCGATGGAATTTGCGGTAGAAGCACAGAAGTTGCTTACTATTTCGTTGGAAGGAAGCGTAGGATAAATGAATTTTAATCAAGATTATGTTAGAGATAAAAGACCTGCATGCCAGCATTAATGGCAAAGAGATATTGAAAGGCATTAACCTGACGGTAAAGCCGGGCGAAGTACACGCGATTATGGGACCGAACGGTTCCGGTAAAAGTACGCTTTCCTCCGTATTGGTGGGTAATCCTGCTTTTGAGGTAACGAAAGGTTCGGTTACTTTTTATGGAAAGAATCTGTTAGAACTGAGTCCGGAAGACCGTAGCCATGAGGGTATTTTCCTTAGTTTCCAGTATCCGGTAGAGATTCCGGGTGTGAGCATGGTAAACTTTATGCGTGCTGCTGTGAATGAACAACGCAAATATAAAGGTCTGCCTGCACTGACCGCCAGTGAATTTTTGAAACTGATGCGCGAGAAACGTGCGGTTGTTGAACTGGACAATAAGCTCGCTAACCGTTCGGTGAACGAAGGTTTCTCCGGTGGAGAGAAGAAACGGAACGAGATTTTCCAGATGGCAATGCTGGAACCGCGTTTGAGCATTCTCGATGAAACGGATTCCGGTTTGGACATCGATGCGCTCCGTATTGTGGCCGAAGGGGTAAATAAACTGAAGACTCCCGAAACCAGTACGATTGTCATCACCCACTACCAACGTTTGCTCGATTATATCAAACCGGATATTGTGCATGTGCTTTACAAAGGTCGTATCGTGAAAACTGCCGGACCGGAACTTGCTCTGGAATTGGAAGATAAAGGTTATGACTGGATTAAGAAAGAAGTAGGAGAATGACGATGAATGCTGAACAACAATACATAGATCTCTTCTCACAAACGGAAGCCATGATCTGCAAACATAGCGCTGAGGTGTTAAATGCCCCTCGTGCTGCTGCTTTTGCCGATTTTGAGCGAATCGGATTTCCGACCCGTAAGATGGAGAAGTACAAATATACGGATGTAAGCAAGTATTTTGAACCGGATTTCGGTCTGAATCTGAATCGTCTTGCTATTCCGGTCAATCCGTATGAGGTGTTTAAGTGCGATGTTCCGAACATGAGCACAGCTCTTTATTTTGTGGTCAATGACGCATTCTATAATAAGGCACTCCCTAAAACCCATTTACCGGAGGGCGTTATTTTCGGTAGCCTGAAAGAGGTGGCCGAACAGTATCCGGAGTTGGTGAAGAAGTATTATGGTAAGTTGGCGGATACCTCCAAAGATGGTGTGACAGCTTTTAATACGACTTTTGCACAGGATGGTGCTATCTTCTATGTGCCGAAGAATGTGGTTGTGGAAAAACCTATTCAGTTGGTGAACATCCTGCGTGCGGATGTCAACTTTATGGTCAATCGCCGTGTGCTGATTATTCTGGAAGACGGTGCGCAGGCACGTTTATTGCTTTGCGACCATGCAATGGATAACGTGAATTTCCTGGCAACGCAGGTGATTGAGGTTTTTGCCGGAGAGAATGTGGTATTCGATATGTATGAGTTGGAAGAGACACATACCAGCACGGTGCGTTTCAGCAACTTGTATGTGAAGCAGGAAGCGAACAGCAATGTACATCTGAATGGCATGACGTTGCATAACGGTACAACCCGTAATACAACCGAAGTGTTGTTGGCAGGCGAGGGAGCTGAAATAAATCTTTGCGGCATGGCTATCGCTGATAAGAACCAGCATGTGGATAACAACACGAGTATTGACCATGCAGTGCCCAACTGTACGAGTAATGAGCTGTTTAAATACGTGCTCGATGATCAATCGGTAGGTGCTTTTGCCGGGTTGGTACTGGTGCGTCCTGATGCGCAGCATACAAGTTCCCAGCAAACCAACCGTAATCTTTGCGCCACCCGTGATGCGCGGATGTATACACAGCCCCAGTTGGAGATTTATGCGGACGACGTGAAGTGTTCGCACGGAGCGACAGTGGGACAGCTTGATGAAAATGCGTTGTTCTATATGCGTGCACGTGGAATTGCGGAGAAAGAAGCGCGGTTGCTGTTGATGTTTGCATTTGTCAATGAAGTGATTGATACGATTCGTCTGGATGCGTTGAAGGACCGCCTTCATCTGTTGGTGGAAAAACGCTTCCGTGGTGAGTTGAACAGATGTCAGGGATGTACAATCTGTAAATGAACATAAAAATGGATATTCAAAAGATACGTGAGGATTTTCCGATCTTGAGCCGTACGGTTTATGGTAAGCCTTTGGTTTATTTCGACAACGGTGCGACGACGCAGAAGCCTCGTCTGGTGGTCGATTCGTTGGTAGATGAATATTACTCCGTGAATGCAAATGTGCATCGCGGCGTACATTATCTCTCTCAACAGGCTACGGAACTGCATGAAGCTTCTCGTGAGACGGTACGTCAGTTTATTAATGCCCGTACTACTAACGAAGTGATCTTCACTCGGGGAACAACGGAAAGCATTAACCTGTTTGTCTCCAGTTTCGGTGATGAATTTATGGAAGAAGGAGATGAAGTTATCCTTTCGGTGATGGAACATCACAGCAATATCGTTCCCTGGCAGTTGTTGGCAGCCCGCAAAGGTATTGCCATCAAAGTAATCCCGATGAACGATAAAGGTGAGCTATTGTTGGATGAATATGAGAAACTCTTCTCCGAACGTACTAAAATTGTCAGTGTAGTCCAGGTTTCCAATGTCTTGGGCACTGTGAATCCGGTCAAGGAAATGATTGCGACAGCACATGCCCATGGTGTGCCTTTCCTGGTAGATGCTGCCCAGTCCATTCCTCACATGAAGGTGGACGTGCAGGATTTGGGAGCCGATTTTCTAGTGTTCTCTGCCCATAAGATATACGGACCGACAGGAGTCGGCGTGCTGTATGGAAAAGAAGAGTGGTTGGACCGTCTGCCGCCTTATCAAGGAGGAGGAGAGATGATTCAGCATGTCTCTTTCGAGAAAACGACGTTTAATGAACTTCCTTTCAAATTTGAAGCCGGCACACCGGATTATATCGGTACGACCGGATTGGCGAAAGCCCTTGATTATGTGAACGGTATCGGCATGGAACGGATTGCGGATCACGAACATGAACTGACTAATTACGCTTTGCGACGATTGAAGGAAATTCCCGATATGCGTATATTCGGTGAAGCTTCCGACAGGGGAGCTGTAATTTCTTTCCTGGTAGGTAATATTCATCACTTTGACTTAGGGACGTTATTAGACCGTTTGGGTATCGCTGTCCGCACAGGACATCATTGTGCACAACCTTTGATGCAGCGACTTGGCATTGAAGGTACCGTCAGAGCTTCGTTTGCTATGTACAATACGAAGGCTGAAGTAGATGCATTGGTGGCAGGAATCGAACGTGTCAGCCGTATGTTTTAGTCCATAAAAACAAAATAGTCTCATATATTAAATCGCTGTTCCTTGAAGGAATGGCGATTTTTTTATTCTTTAACTAAAAAAAGTTCCCTCCGAGTGCAGTTATTTGGAGTTTGATGCGTCTAATATATAAAACGAATATTTGGAGGGTCGTGAGACTATGCTTATATTATAAATTCTCTCTCTTTAACATTAATGGCAGCTATATCGTAAAATACATACGGTATAGCTGCAACTTTTTCATGGACACTGCTATTCATCCCTTTTTGATTTTCTTTCTTTTTTACTTGCTTTTTTCGATTGATTTCCATATTTTTAGCGGTTGTAAACCCTTTAATAATTTTGGATCTATGGATGACATTCTTTTCTGGCTGGTTCCGGTCGCTTCCGTGTTGGCCCTCTGTTTTGCCTATTACTTTCATAAGCAAATGATGAAAGAGAGTGAGGGTACACCTCAAATGATAAAGATAGCTGCTGCTGTGCGCAAGGGAGCTATGTCTTATTTGAAACAACAGTACAAAATAGTAGGTTGCGTATTCTTGGGATTGGTGATTTTGTTTTCGATTATGGCATACGGCTTCCACGTACAAAACGCATGGGTTCCCATTGCCTTCCTGACAGGTGGTTTCTTCTCCGGTCTTTCCGGTTTTCTTGGAATGAAAACGGCTACTTACGCCTCGGCACGTACCGCTAATGCAGCTCGCAATTCACTGAATGCGGGGTTAAGAATCGCTTTCCGGAGCGGTGCGGTGATGGGGCTCGTAGTTGTCGGTCTAGGTTTACTTGATATTTCCTTTTGGTATCTGTTGCTGAATGCGGTGATTCCTGCTGATGCACTGACACCTACTCATAAACTCTGTGTGATTACCACTACCATGCTTACTTTTGGGATGGGAGCTTCGACGCAGGCGCTTTTTGCCCGTGTGGGCGGAGGTATCTATACGAAGGCTGCCGATGTCGGGGCTGACCTGGTAGGTAAGGTAGAAGCCGGAATCCCGGAGGATGATCCTCGTAATCCGGCTACCATTGCCGATAATGTCGGTGACAATGTCGGTGATGTGGCAGGTATGGGAGCTGATTTATACGAATCCTATTGCGGCTCTATTCTGGCAACGGCTGCGCTGGGTGCTGCCGCCTTTATCCATTCGGCGGATACGGCAATGCAGTTTAAGGCAGTGATTGCGCCTATGCTGATTGCAGCTGTCGGAATCATTCTTTCTATTATAGGTATATTCGCTGTCCGTACTAAGGAGAATGCGACGATGAAAGATTTGCTTGGCTCATTGGCATTTGGGACAAATCTTAGTTCGGTACTTATTGTTGTTGCCACTTTTTTGATACTATGGCTTTTGCAGTTGGATAATTGGATTTTGATTTCCTGTGCCGTAGTAGTCGGCCTGCTGGTCGGCATTGTCATCGGACGTTCTACGGAATATTACACCTCCCAATCCTATCGTCCTACACAAAAGTTGAGCGAGAGCGGTAAGACGGGACCGGCAACTGTCATTATTTCCGGTATAGGGTTGGGTATGCTTTCTACAGCAATTCCCGTAATTGCTGTGGTGGTTGGTATCATTGCTTCTTATCTGCTGGCTTCCGGTGGTGATTTCACTAATGTCGGAATGGGATTGTACGGAATCGGCATTGCGGCTGTCGGCATGCTTTCTACGTTGGGCATTACGTTGGCGACCGATGCTTACGGTCCGATTGCGGATAATGCAGGTGGTAATGCCGAGATGTCCGGGCTGGGTGCTGAGGTCCGTAAGCGTACTGATGCGCTTGACTCGTTGGGAAATACGACTGCGGCTACCGGTAAAGGTTTTGCGATAGGTTCTGCGGCACTGACCGGCTTGGCTTTGCTGGCTTCTTATATTGAAGAAATACGCATCGGCTTGACACGTCTTGGAAGCGTGGAGCTTACTTTCCCGGATGGTGGAACTGTCAGTGTGGCAAATGCCACATTTGTAGATTTCATGAATTATTATGAAGTAAACCTGATGAACCCGAAAGTTCTTTCAGGTATGTTCCTTGGCTCGATGATGGCTTTCCTGTTCTGTGGACTGACAATGAATGCTGTTGGGCGTGCGGCGGGACACATGGTAGATGAGGTGCGTCGGCAGTTCCGTGAGATTAAAGGTATTCTGACGGGAGAGGCGGAGCCGGATTACGAACGTTGTGTTGCCATCTCTACGAAAGGCGCTCAACGGGAAATGGTTGTTCCCTCCTTGATTGCCATTATCGCTCCTATCTTTACCGGGCTCATCTTTGGCGTTCCCGGTGTGCTTGGGTTGTTGATTGGCGGTTTAAGTAGTGGCTTTGTATTGGCTATTTTTATGGCTAATGCCGGAGGAGCATGGGATAACGCAAAGAAATATGTGGAAGAAGGTAACTTCGGTGGAAAGGGGAGTGAGGTTCACAAGGCGACGGTAGTGGGTGACACGGTGGGTGACCCCTTTAAGGATACGTCCGGTCCGAGCTTGAATATTCTGATAAAGCTTATGAGTATGGTAGCTATTGTGATGGCGGGGCTTACTGTTGCTTGGAGCTTATTCTAAAAAGTGAGAAATAAGGAAGAAAAAGGAGGCGAAATACGGTCTCCTTTTTTATTTCGTTTAATTTTGCAGCTAAATAAAAACGATAAAGATGTTATTACCTTATTTAAATGAGAATCTGATTGAAGCAGGATGCGATGAGGCCGGTCGTGGCTGCCTGGCGGGAGCGGTATATGCTGCTGCGGTTATTCTTCCGGGAGATTTTAAGAATGAGTTGTTGAATGATTCCAAACAACTGACGGAAAAACAGCGTTACGCATTGCGTGAGGTCATACAACGTGAAGCGGTGGCTTGGGCGGTTGGTGTTGTCTCACCGGAAGAAATTGATGAGATAAATATTTTGCGCGCTTCTTTCCTGGCCATGCATCGTGCCGTTGATCAATTAGCTGTTCGTCCCCAACATTTGCTAATCGATGGAAACCGTTTTAATAAATATCCCGGCATTCCTCATACAACGATTGTGAAAGGGGATGGAAAGTATCTTTCAATAGCGGCCGCATCTATATTGGCAAAGACATACAGAGATGATTATATGAATCGTCTTCATGAGGAGTTCCCTTATTATGATTGGGATCACAATAAAGGTTACCCGACTAAAAAGCACCGCGCGGCTATTGCCGAACGGGGAACGACTCCTTACCATCGAATGACCTTCAATTTGTTGGGAGATGGACAACTGACTTTAGGTTTTTAAATCAGTTTGGGTTTCTTCTATTCTCATCCGTTCTACATTTTTTTGCAGAATAGACACGTTTTTGTTATGTATAACCGCAAAAATGTTCTGTTTAGGCTGAAAAACTGTTGGTTAATGCTTTTATTTGTTATTGAAATACTATATATTTGCAAACAATAACAAGAATTAAAAAGTATAAAATCATGGCAACGAACAAGCTACTTTCTTTTATGAAGCTCATTGGGATGACCTTCATTATGACAATTATTACTCTTCCTGCGAATGCGCAGTTCTTACGTACTTCTTATTTTATGGAAGGAGTGCATTATCGTCAACAATTAAATCCTGCTTTATCACCGGGACGTGGTTATATTAATATTCCTGTGATTGGTGCTTTTAATGCTTCGGTCTCTTCTAAATCATTAGGTTATCAGGATATTATGGATATTGTGGATAGTAGTTCTGATAGTGACTTCTTCACAAGTGATAAGTTTATGAATAGATTGAAGAGTGACAATCAACTTAATCTTAATTTAAGCACAGATATATTGTCTGCCGGTTGGTATAAAGGAAAAAATTTCTGGTCGTTTAATGTAGGTGTACGTATGGATATGGGAGCTTCTGTTCCAAAATCAATGTTCACTTTTATGCGTGAGATGAATGGTATTGATTTTGAATCTCTTGATTGGTCAGACTTTAGTCGTAATGTTGGAAAGGAAAGCCTGGAGATTAACGCCTATACAGAAATTGGTTTAGGGTATGCCCGTCAGATTAATGACCGTTTGACGGTAGGTGGTAAGGTTAAAGCGTTGCTTGGTATTGGTAATTTGAAATTGGACGTAAAGAGCATTGGTGTAGATGCACAGTTGCAAGGAATACCTTTAGATAGCGATGGTAAGCCTAATATTGGTGCTATCGTTGATAATCCGGAATTGGCAGATCAAATTCATGGCTCGGCTAATATTGATGTGGAGGCTTCGCTGGAAAGTTCATTTAAAGGGCTAAATTTGCGTAAGGGTGATGAAGGATATATTGATGACTTTGATTTTGAAGCAGGTGATATGGGAATTGCCGGTTACGGTGCTGCTATCGATTTAGGAGCTTCCTATAAATTACTTGATAATTTGACAGTATCGGCGGCAATATTGGATTTAGGATTTATTTCTTGGTCAAAGGGGAGTACTAGCATTGCAAGAGCTAATACAGATGGACTTAAATTTGACAGTAATGTTCCAGGTGATATGGAAAAATTTGCCAATATTGTGAGTAGTGGTGAAGTCTTGAATTATGATATGTTGCATATGGAAATGGATGAAACAGGTGCAAAATCTCGCAAGACATGGTTGAATTCTACACTAGTATTTGGTGCAGAATACGCATTATTGAATAATTGGTTGGTTGTAGGCGCTCTTTCCACTACACGTTTTACAAAACCTAAAACAATGTCTGAATTGACTTTCTCTGCTAATATTCGTCCGAAGAACTACTTCAATGTAGCGGTTAGTTATTCAATGATTCAGAGTGCAGGTAAGTCATTAGGATTGGCTTTGAAATTAGGACCTCTCTTTGTAGGTACTGACTATATGTTCTTTGGAAATAATACAAGATGCTGTAATGCATTCTTGGGAGTTTCTATTCCATTGAATAAAAGAAAAGCTTGCTGTAAACAAGGATAAAAAATAATTTCTCTCTCTATTCTCTTTTTATTAATTTCTCTAGAAGAAAAAACGTATAATGTGCAGCTTGTCGCTTATGGTTTATATAAGATGACAAGCTGTTTTTATTTTGCAGGTTTGGACAACCTCAATGATGTGGAGTAGTATTCCATACAATAGGTTCTGAGTTGAATTTAGAACCATTTGATCTTCCTGAATATCACGAATGCCAATGTTGACAATCCGATGGAGAAGAGCACAATCAGCGAGAAAGCAAAAGGCACTTCTTCCAAGTGGATATCCACATTCATGCCATAGAAGCTGGCGATCAATGTCGGGAGCATTAATACAATGGATAAACTGGTCATGCGTTTCATGATTGTATTCACATTGTTCGAGATGATGGAAGCGAAAGCGTCCATTGTGCCTGTAAGGATATCACTGTAAATATTGACGGTATTGAGTGCCTGTTTCAATTCAATAATAACATCCTCTACCAATTCCTTGTCCAGGTAATCCGTGTCTTGGAAAATCGTTTTCAGTTTGCCGATCATCACTTCATTGCCCCGTATGGAAGTATTGAAATAAACCAGTGTTTTCTGCAATCGCATCAAGCGAAGCAGGTCCTCATTACGGATACTGCGTTCCAATTCCTTTTCCGCAGCACTGATGTCCAGATTTATCTGTTTCAGATATTTCAGAAACCATACGGCAGAAGAATAGATAAGCCGTAAAATCAAATCCAACTTATTGCGGACAATGATACCTTTCCGACGGGTATGCTCGATAAAGTCCGGCAGCAAATCAGTGTTGTAATAACAGACGGATATGATGATTTCATTATTGGTGATAATGCCGATGGGGACAGTGCCGAAAGGCAGATTCTCGTTTTGCTTGTTCTGCACTGGAATACGTAAAATGGTGAGCAACCAATTCCCTTCCGTGTCTGTACGCGGACGTTCGTCGGTATCGGCAATATCATCAAGAAATGATTCGGGAACATTTAGTGTTTTAGTCAGAAATTCAAAGTCATCATTGTTCGGGCATACTACGTTGACCCAGCTATTCGGCAGCCATTGTGCTTTTTCCACAAAGCCAGCCTCACAATAAAGATACGTTCTCATCTTATTGTCTCCTTTCGTTGTTTAGTACGAGCAGAGACATCGGATATTAATGACTCTGTTCGCTTTAATTAATACTAGTTGTGCACGTTCGCGGGTTTGAATCGTCCATATTTCTATGATTTTAATTTAAAAGCGTTGCAAAGGTAAATAAAATAGTTGGATTGCCCGTTGATAATCAACTGGCTTAACATAGATTAAGCGTCACCGTAACCATCTTTTTTGTACCTTTGCGCCCGAAAATCAGAGTGATAATTTAAATATTGAAATATTATGAGTAAGAAAGCCCTTTTAATGATCCTCGACGGTTGGGGACTAGGTGACCAAAAGAAAGACGACGTAATCTTCAACACTCCCACTCCTTATTGGGATTATCTGATGAACACTTATCCTCACTCGCAGCTCCAGGCAAGCGGTGAAAATGTAGGTTTGCCCGACGGACAGATGGGTAACTCTGAGGTAGGACACTTGAATATCGGTGCAGGACGCGTAGTTTATCAGGACTTGGTGAAAATCAACCGTGCGTGCGCTGACAATAGTATTCTGAAAAATCCGGAAATCATTTCGGCTTTCTCTTATGCAAAGGAAAACGGAAAGAATATGCATTTCATGGGACTGACTTCCAACGGTGGCGTACATAGCTCACTGGTTCATCTTTTCAAGCTTTGCGATATCGCTAAGGAATATAATATCGACAATACATTCATCCATTGCTTCATGGACGGTCGTGATACAGACCCGAAGAGCGGTAAGGGATTTATTGAGGAACTGTCTGCTCATTGTGAGAAATCGGCAGGAAAGATCGCTTCCATCATCGGCCGTTATTACGCAATGGACCGTGACAAACGTTGGGAACGTGTAAAAGAAGCATACGATCTGTTGGTGAACGGTGAAGGAAAGAAGGCAACCGATATGGTTCAGGCAATGCAGGAATCTTACGATGAAGGTGTGACGGACGAATTTATCAAGCCGATTGTAAATGCCAATGTCGACGGAACAATCAAAGAAGGTGACGTGGTAATCTTCTTCAACTATCGTAACGACCGTGCCAAAGAGCTGACCGTTGTGTTGACTCAGCAGGATATGCCGGAAGCAGGCATGCACACCATTCCGGGATTGCAATATTACTGTATGACTCCGTATGACGCTTCTTTCAAAGGTGTACATATCCTGTTCGACAAAGAAAATGTGGCTAACACTTTGGGTGAGTATCTTTCTGCTAAGGGTATGAGCCAGCTTCATATCGCTGAAACGGAAAAGTATGCTCACGTGACGTTCTTCTTCAACGGTGGACGTGAAACTCCGTTTGACAAGGAAGACCGTATCCTCGTTCCGTCTCCGAAAGTAGCTACTTACGACTTGAAACCGGAAATGAGCGCTTACGAAGTAAAAGATAAACTGGTGGCTGCTATCAACGAAAACAAATATGATTTCATCGTAGTGAACTTCGCCAACGGTGATATGGTAGGCCATACGGGTATTTACGAAGCTATCGAGAAAGCTGTTGTTGCTGTAGACGCTTGTGTGAAAGATGTGATCGAAGCTGCTAAAGCACAGGATTACGAAGCAATCATCATTGCCGATCATGGTAATGCTGACCACGCTTTGAATGAGGACGGTACTCCAAACACGGCTCACTCTCTGAATCCCGTTCCTTGTGTTTACGTGACAGAGAATAAGGCTGCGAAAGTAGAGAACGGCCGTCTGGCTGATGTCGCTCCGACTATCCTGAAGATTATGGGATTGGAAGTTCCGGCTGAGATGGACGGTAGCGTGTTGATTAAGTAATTTAGATTTTTATAATTGGGAGGGCGGGGTAGAACTCCGCCTTTTTTGTTTGATATAAATATTGCAAATGATACAGATTGATGATGTAGTTGTATCGCTGGATGTGCTTCGGGAAAAGTTCCTTTGTAATCTGGACGCTTGTAAAGGTGAATGTTGCATTGAGGGAGATGCAGGGGCACCTGTAGAGTTGGAGGAAGTGGAGAAACTGGAAGAAGTGTTGCCGGTTATTTGGGATGAGCTGGCACCCGAAGCCCGTGCGATAATCGAAAAGCAAGGAGTGGTATATACGGATGAGGAAGGAGATCTGGTGACCTCTATTGTTAATAATAAAGACTGTGTCTTTACTTGTTATGATGAGAAGGGATGTTGCTACTGCGCTATTGAAAAAGCCTATCGTGAAGGAAAAACAGATTTCTATAAACCGGTATCCTGCCATCTTTATCCTATCCGTATCGGAGATTACGGACCTTACAAGGCTGTCAATTATCATCGTTGGGATGTATGCAAGGCGGCAGTGTTGCTGGGTAAAAAGGAAAACCTCCCGGTTTATCGGTTCCTGAAAGAGCCTTTGATCCGTAAGTTCGGGGAGGAATGGTATAAAGAACTGGAAATAGCGGTTGAGGAACTGAAAAAACAACATCTTCTCTGATTCTCGGTTCCACGGGATAGTAAGATGAAAAGAAAAACGCCTGCTGTGAGATTACTCTCCGGCAGGCGTTTCCTCGTTGTAAGATGTGAGGTTGGTTTATAAAAACGTAATATGACAACTATGCATCGATATTTGCATACGTTGCGTTCTCTTCAATAAATTCGCGGCGCGGACCTACGTCTTCACCCATCAGCATGGAGAAGATATAATCGGCTTCCGCTGCATTATCTATATTTACTTGTTTCAGCATACGGTTTTCGGGGTCCATAGTCGTACTCCATAGCTGTTCCGCATTCATCTCACCCAAACCTTTGTATCGTTGGATGTGTACGGCGCTTTCGGAACCACCGCCGTAAGTGTCGATGAAATTCTGAAGCTGCGCGTCTGTCCAGCAATATTCTTTTACCTTGCCTTTCGTACAAAGGTAGAGCGGAGGAGTAGCAATGTACAGGTATCCGTTCTGAATGATTTGAGGCATATAGCGGAAGAAGAAAGTCATGATCAATGTGTCGATGTGAGAACCATCGACGTCGGCATCGGTCATGATGATAATCTTGTGATAACGCAGTTTTTCGATATTTGCTTCTTTGCTGTCATCTTCCGTTCCGATTGTCACCCCTAATGCAGTATATATATTACGGATTTCTTCGCTTTCCAAAGCTTTGTGATACATGGCTTTCTCCACATTCAGAATCTTACCGCGTAGCGGGAGGATGGCTTGGAACATACGGTTACGGCCTTGTTTGGCAGTACCGCCTGCCGAATCTCCCTCGACAAGGAACAGTTCGCATTTAGACGGATCTTTGTCCGAACAGTCGGCCAGTTTGCCCGGCAGACCGCCTCCGGACATCGGAGACTTGCGTTGTACCATTTCACGGGCTTTTCTTGCAGCGTGACGGGCAGTAGCGGCTAAAATCACCTTGTCAACAATTGTTTTGGCCTCTTTCGGATGTTCTTCCAAATAGTAGGATAGCACTTCACCTACCGCTTGGTCTACAGCACCCATTACTTCGTTGTTACCCAACTTCGTCTTGGTCTGTCCCTCAAATTGAGGTTCGGCTACTTTTACAGAAATAACAGCGGTCAAACCTTCGCGGAAGTCATCTCCCGAGATTTCCACCTTCACCTTTTCCAGCATTTTGCTGTCTTCGGCGTATTTCTTCAATGTACGGGTTAATGCGCGGCGGAAACCGGCCAGGTGCGTACCACCTTCGATGGTGTTGATATTATTAACGTATGAGTGAACGTTTTCGGAGAATCCGGTATTGTACATGATAGCCACTTCAATAGGAATTCCCTGCTTCTCTGAATTGAGATAAATAACGTCGTTTATCAAGTGTTCGCGAGAAGACTCGATGAAGCGTACAAACTCTCTCAGACCTTCTTCCGAATAGAATTGCTCGCTTTTGAAGCTGCCGTCTTCATTTACCACGCGGCGGTCGGTCAGTGAGATGCGTAGTCCTGCATTCAAGTAGGCCAATTCGCGCAGACGTGAAGCCAATATTTTGTAGTCATACACCGTTTCCGTGAAAATGCTGCCATCCGGCCAGAATTGTTGGCGGGTACCGGTAATGTCGGAAGTGCCGACTTCTTTTACAGAATAAAGTGGTTTACCTATTTCATACTCCTGCTGGTAAATCTTACCACCCCGGAATACTTGAGTAGTCATGTGTGTGGACAATGCGTTCACACAAGACATACCTACACCGTGCAGACCTCCGGATACTTTGTAGGAACCTTTATCGAACTTACCTCCGGCATGCAGTACGGTCATGGCTACTTCCAATGCCGACTTCTTTTCTTTCTCGTGATAGTCTACCGGAATACCGCGTCCGTTGTCCTGTACTGTGATTGAGTTGTCTTCGTTGATTGTCACCTCTATGTGCGTACAGTATCCTGCCAACGCTTCGTCGATGGAGTTATCGACAATTTCGTATACTAAGTGGTGAAGTCCCTTTACGCTGATGTCACCGATGTACATCGCAGGGCGTTTTCTTACTGCTTCGAGACCTTCCAATACCTGGATACTATCCGCAGAATAAGACCCGTTATTGGGAGTGATTTGTTCTTCGCTCATAATTGCCTTTCTAACTTTAATAACAGAGCAAATATAGTGAAATTTGTCGACTTGACGAAGAATAAACCGTGAAAAATTAAGAATGGAGGAGGATTCTCCGTTTTCTTGGGTGAACTGGTATATAGGTAATTATAAACAAGAAAGGCCGAACTTAAAAGTTCAGCCTGGTGCTATATAGAATTATTGAATTCTTCTTATTAAGCGAGCTTGTTGATGTAAATAGCCAACTTAGATTTCAGATTGTTAGCTTTGTTTTTGTGAATCACATTTGTCTTAGCCAACTTATCCAACATCTTTGTAATGCCCGGATACATTGCAACTGCTTCTGCTTTGTCAGTAGTTGCGCGAAGCTTTCTAACAGCGTTTCTCATGGTCTTGCCATAATATCTGTTGTGAAGTCTTCTAGTCTCTTCTTGTCTGATTCTTTTCAGTGATGATTTATGATTTGCCATCTCGACTAATCTGTTTTTTTAGTTCGTTTATTCTTTTAACTTGTAGCCCGTGGGGGAATCGAACCCCCCTTTCAAGAATGAAAATCTTGCGTCCTAACCGATAGACGAACGGGCCATCCTGTGTTGCATTTCTGCTTTTGCTTTCTCGAATCTGTGTTTGTTTCTCGATTGCGGATGCAAAGGTAGGAACTTTTTTGAAACTGACAAACAATTTGCTGAAAAAAATAGCATAAATTTTCCGGTTGTCTTCTTTTGTCTTTCTTTTCTTTCTGATATTCAATTAATTATACTTCTCTGTTTCTCGTGAAAAAACTTCATTTTTCCTTTTGCCAATATCGGATGTACTTTTGCCTATACCTTATTATATATAAAGGGCGCTCTTTTCCTCTTCCTTCTCTCTGCGAACGGAATCGCTTATTTTCTTTTATTCGGCAGTCAACGGGATTCTTATTTAGAAGATTTTTTGTAGTTTTGTTCCGGAATGGAAATTTGTGATTGGTTATGCTGCAAAAAACGAAAGGAATCGTTCTTCATACATTAAAGTATAATGATACTTCTATCATTGTAGATATATATACGGAGCTTTCCGGCAGGGCTTCTTTTCTTGTGGCAGTTCCCCGTTCACGAAAAGCAGCGGTGAAATCCGTTCTTTTCCAGCCGTTGTCTTTTATTGAATTTGAGGCGGATTACAGACCGAATGCGACTCTTTATCGGGTGAAAGAGGCGAAATCCTTTTATCCTTTTTCTTCCATTCCCTATGATCCTTATAAATCTGCGATGGCACTTTTTCTATCGGAATTCCTTTATCGGGCTATTCGGGAGGAAGCTGAGAACCGTCCGCTGTTTGCTTATTTGCAGCATTCCATCATTTGGCTGGATGAGTGCAGGGAAGGATTCTCTAATTTCCATCTTGTTTTTCTAATGCGTCTTTCCCGTTTTTTGGGCCTTTATCCCAATCTGGAAGACTATCATGCCGGTGATTACTTCGATTTGCTGAATGCTTGTTTTACTTCTACTCGTCCCCAGCTGCATTCATCCTATATCAATCCTGAAGATGCGGGACGTCTTCGGCAATTGATGCGTATGAATTATGAGACTATGCATCTTTTCGGTATGAGTCGTGCCGAACGTACTCGTTGTCTGACGACTATCAATGATTATTATAGTCTGCATTTGCCGGACTTCCCGGTATTGAAATCATTAGAAGTGTTGAAAGAACTGTTTGATTAGCTCCTTTCGGCTGATAGGCACTGATTCAGTAGATGAAAGAAGTAGGGATACAATGTGTTTATTCCCTGCATTGTTCATATTGGATACCGATATAGATGGTTTGTCATGGCTGTGGTGACTTCTTCCCACGGCTGTGACGAGATCCTACCACAATCATGAAGAGATCTCGTCACGGCCGTGACGAATTAACTATGTCGGTGTTTTAACAGAACAATGTCGGTAGTTTTATAAACTTATGCCGGTGCTTTGATAGATGAATGCCGGTACTTGAAGGATGATGAGAGACGTTTTGAGGAAATGATGAGAGATACTGGGAGAAATGATGAGAGATAACTCATCGTGAGTTATCTCTCATAAAGTATATTGCTGATATTTAATCTTTTATCTCTGATTTATGAGAGATGAGAGATCGAAAGTAAAAAAAACTTCTCAGTAGAGAGTGGGTGAATTATCCCAAAAGCTCTTTTACTTTTGCTGAGATGGCACGGCCTTCGGCAAGTCCTGCCAATTTCTTGGAAGCTACTCCCATTACTTTACCCATGTCTTTTCCGCTGGTGGCACCCACTTCGGCAATGATTTCCTTTAATGCCGCTTCCAGTTCTTCGGCAGACATTTGTTTCGGCAGATACTTCTCCATAACGGCTACCTGTCCTAGCTCTGCGTCAGCCAAGTCCTGACGGCCTTGTCCGATATAGATCTCGGCAGAGTCCTTTCCTTGTTTTACGAGTTTCTGGATGATTTTAAGTGCCGCGTCATCTGTCAGTGTATCGTTAGCTCCCGGAGCAGTCTTTGCTTCAAGGAAAAACTTCTTAACGTTTCTCAAAGTCTCTAAGGCTACTTTGTCCTTTGCCTTCATTGCGTTTTTTATGTCTTCGCTGACTTTATCAAATAAATCCATACTATTATAATTAAAAATTAAAGATTAAAAATTATAACTGAAGCCTGATTCTGCGAGTTTATAATCTTCGTTTTTAGTTCTTTGTTTAGAACGTAATCACGCCATTCTCGTCTGTTGCTTCTTCCGTTGTGACTTCTTCCTCCAAAGCGGCTTTGGTCCGTATCTTGGTGAGGGTTGTCTTATCGCGCATATATGTGGGAGAATCTTCTACCATAGCGATGATGTCGTCGTTGTCCAGGTCTTCCATATTGAAGAGGTAGATGTGACGACGTTTGCGCAGACTCTTGCTTCCGATATTGCTGGCGCTTTCTCCGTATGCTTTGCGGATGCGTTCTTTGTTTTTCTCTTTTTCTTCTTCCAGTTGCAGTTGGCGTTCCTCTTCTTCCTGGCTGCGCGCAGCGTGCAGGCTGTCCATGCCGGGAACATCCTCTACTCCGAATCCGGTTGCAAGTACGGTAATCTTCACTTTTGTTTCCAAAGAGTTGTCGATGGCAACACCCCAGATAACCTCCACACCTTCGCGGAACTTACTCATGAATTCATGTATCTCGTTCATCTCTTCCATCATCAATTCGGATGACGGACAGAAAGAAACGTTCAACATCACTTTTTTGGCGTTGAAGATATCGTTGTTGTTAAGTAGCGGAGAATGCAGCGCATCATCGATTGCTTTGGTTACCCGATTTTCTCCTTCACCGAATCCGGTACTCATGATGGCTACTCCACCATCTTTCAAGATAGTCTTCACATCGGCAAAGTCCAGGTTGACCGTACCGCGCATGGTGATAATCTCGGCAATACTTTTGGCGGCAATGGAGAGTGTATCATCGGCCTTGCCGAATGCATTCATAAAGGTAAGGTCGGCATATATTTCGCGCAAGCGTTCGTTGTTGATAACCAATAAAGCGTCAACGTGTTGAGCGATACGTTCCACACCGTCCAACGCTTGGATAATTTTCTTTTCCCCTTCGAAGATAAAGGGGATGGTAACGATACCGACTGTCAGAATATCCATCTCCTTTGCGATGCGGGCAATGACAGGGGCTGCGCCGGTTCCTGTTCCACCACCCATTCCGGCAGTGATGAATACCATCTTGGTGCCGTCGTTCAGTTGGTTTCTAATGTCTTCTATACTTTCTTCGGCGGCATCGCGTGCCCGTTCGGGACGGTTGCCGGCCCCAAGACCTTGTGTGATGCTACGGCCCAGTTGTAGTTTCACCGGAACCGGTGATTCGGCCAATGCCTGGTTGTCCGTGTTGCAAAGAACGAACGTTACATCATGAATACCTTCCCGGTACATGTGGTTTACAGCGTTGCCACCACCACCACCTACGCCAATCACTTTGATGATCTTCGGTGAATCTGTCGGGAAATCGAATTGTACTATCTCGTCCATAATCTTATGCTAATTACTAGTTACTATTTACAAATTACAAGCTATGTCTCCGGAAGTTATTTCATTTCATCATCTTCATTGAAGATGTTGGTCATTTCCTCAATCGTTTTCTTCATTTTTGTTGTGAACCAACCGGGCTTAGCTTCTCTTTTCCGCCTTTCTTTCTCCTCCTTTTCTTTCTGTTTGCGAAGTTTCTCGGCTTCTTTGGCAGCCAGTTTGGCTTCTCGTTCCTCTTCCTCTTTCTTGAGTCGGGCGATGCGGGCCTGTTCTTTCAAATCTTGGTCGTTTTCGAACATATCGGCTGTCTTGAGAACTTCCGCTTCCGGTTTAGGAGTGGCCGGAGCAGGTTGAGAAACAGTTTCTATCAGGCAGCAATTCTGGTTCCCTTCAAACAGAAGTCCGAATAACGTATTCTGCGAGCCGTCTTTTTTCAGGATATCACTAGGGGCATGAACGGTATTGCGTGGAAGTCTTGCCATTCTGATTTTCTCTATTTTGCTACGTTTGCGCAACATCTCTTCCAGGTTCTTTAGGTTGGTAGCTCCTCCTGTCATGATAATTCCTGCCAGCAGTTTGTCGTCAAAGCCGGAGAGTTGTATCTGATTCCATACATTGGCAATGATTTCTTCGGCACGGGCTTCGATGATATTGTTGAGGTCGGCTACTTTAATGATACGGCTGTCATCGTCCAGTTTGCAAGTAGCCTCTTCTTGTTCGGGCTCTTCTTCATAAAGAGCGTCACCGTAGGTTTTCTTCAAACGTTCTGCTTCTTCCTCTTCCATCTGCAAGGTGGTGATGTCTCGTGTGATACTGTTACCTCCTAGTGGCAGCACAGTCAGGAAGCGGAGGATATTGTTTTTGTAAACGGAGATGGTAGTCGTATCTGCACCGAAGTCGACCAAAGCGCAGCCCGAACGGCGTTCGCTTTCTGTCAATACCGCGTTGGCTGTCACGAGCGGGGCAATCAGTTGTTCGGCTATATCTATTTTTGCCTGTTGGAAGCAATGCTCCAAATTCTTCCGCACGGAAGCACGGGCGACAATATTGAGGAAACGACCTTCGATATGGCTTCCTACCAGACCCACCGGATTGGCTTGCAGGTTATTCCCCACTTTATATTCCTGCGGCGCTACGTCCAGTATGTCCATATCTACCACCGGGATGGCGATGTTCTCGTCACCGATAGCACTGACAAGTTCCTCCGATATGATGGCTTCTTCTTCCAGATCGCGACTTACCACGTTGCGTACTGTGCGAAGTGATTGGCCGCCAATACCTACATATACTTTAGCAATTGAGTTTTTCAACTCACCTTCCAGTCTGTTGATGATAGAAGTCAGACTTTGTGCCGTCTTGTCCAGGTTAAAGATAACTCCTTTACGGATGAACGTAGAAGAGTCTTCCTGTGCATACGCCAGTATCTGCATACTTCCGTCACTGTTCTTTCTTCCGGCCACACCGGTTATCTTCGATGAACCAAGTTCAATAGCGGCGATAAATTCTGTTGTTGCCATCTCTTTATTTACTATTTAATTGTTTACAGTTTACTATTTGGAGAGATCTGTCACTTATATCTCATCACTTATCACTCATCGTTCTCTTTTCGTACAGATAATCTGATTGCTGAATTCAAGGTTGATGCGTGAATATTTGTTCCAGCCTACCTTATTGAGCCCTTTCTTATAGAATTCTTTCAGGCGTGCCAGTTTGTCTTCAAAGTCATCCAGTTTGCCGAGATAGACAAGGTGGTCTCCCACACGTGGCACTAATTCGATATTGCGGTCGGGCAATACATGAATCTGTTCTATCTGCGCATCCCAGAACTTATTGTTATGCAAAAATACACCAAACTTATATAAATCCTTCATTGCAAACGACTTTTCTACGTTTCCGGTGACAATTACCCGGTGAGCGACGCATTTTGCATCGGGAGGCATGACGGTTCCTTTGTTGTCAAGGTAGTAATTCTCACCGTTGGCGCTCATTACCCGTAAGATGGGAATGCGTTGTGTCACTTCCACGCAGACTTTGCCGCTAGGAGTCTTGTAGCATTCAGCTTCGTCAATCAACGGGTGTTTACTCAGTTCCCGTTCCAATGACTTGGTAGAGATGCGTCCCATCTTTTTCCCGATGGGGTAGATGCCTTTTTTCTGAAGGATGCCTTTCAGTTCGTCTTTAGTGATGAAACCGGCATAAGCGGTATCCTTGATAACTAATTCCATGTCACGGCAGGTCTGGTCGGCAGGCTTGCGGTTGAAGGCGCTGACAGCTACGACCAGGTAGGCTATGAGCACCAACATGACGATGGACAGAAGGATTCTCTTTACCATAAATTATTAATCATTCTTCCTTTCCAGTATTTTCTTTATCTCGGGGACATAGTTGTCTATATCTCCTGCTCCCAAAGTTATTAATACTTCAATGTTTTTATCTTTCAGAATGTTCAGTATATCTTCCTTTTTGCACATACTTTTTTCGATACCGGGACGGAGATTGTCGTAAATCAGCCGGCTGGTAACTCCCGGAATCGGGGCTTCGCGTGCCGGATAGATATCTACCAGAATCACTTCGTCAAGCAGCGACAGGCTGTCGGCAAAGTCTTGATAGAAATCGCGCGTACGGGTATAAAGGTGTGGCTGGAAGATAGCTGTGATTTTCTTGTCTTTGTAAAGCTCCCGCATCGACAGTACACTCTGCTTGATTTCTGAAGGGTGATGGGCATAGTCGCTCAGGAAGACTATCCGGTCGTTCTTGATCTTAAAGTCGAACCGGCGGTCTACTCCCCGAAAACTAGCCATGCCTCTTTTAATCTCTTCATCGGTTACTCCGTTCAGGTGTGCCAATGCCATAGCGGCTACGCCATTTTCTATGTTGATACTCACGGGCACTCCGAGTTGGATATCATTGATACGGGTATCCGGCGCCACAAAGTCTATAAATATCTCTCCGTTTCCGATGCGGATATTCTCTGCATGGAAGTCGCCTTTGTCACGTGAATAGGTGTAAACGCGTACACCGGGTTGCACTTTGGGCTGTAATGAGATGCCTTTGCGGATGATCAATGCGCCGCCCGGCTGGATGAGGGTTGTGTAATGTTCGAAACTTTCCAGATAAGCTGCTTCTGTTCCGTAAATATCCAAGTGATCCGGATCGGTAGCTGTAATGACAGACATAAACGGGGACAGCCAATGGAAGGAACGGTCGAATTCGTCGGCTTCGATTACCGTGTAAGGGCTTTTCTGTGAAAGCAAGAGGTTTGTTCCGTAATTTTTCGAGATTCCTCCGAGAAAGGCGGTACATTCTACGTGTGACTGATGGAGCAGATGTGCCGTCATGGTGGATGTAGTGGTCTTTCCATGAGTACCGGCTACACACAAGCCTTTGCTCGAATGTGTAATCGTTCCCAATACTTGAGCGCGTTTTTGTATCTCGAATCCGTTGTTGCGGAAGTAAACCAGTTCTTCGTGTTCCTGTGGGACGGCGGGGGTGAATACGACGAGCGTACTTTCTTTGTCTTTACAAGCTTCCGGAATCAAATCCACATTTTCTTCGTAATGTATCTGCGCGCCTTCGGCAATCAGAGCTTCAGTCAATGGAGTGGGAGTACGGTCATATCCGGCTACTACCTTGCCTTTGAAGAGGAAGTAGCGTACAAGGGCACTCATACCGATACCGCCGGCACCTACGAAATAAACTGATTTTATAGTTTCGATATTCATTTCTTCTATCTTTAGTATTTGTATGAATCGATTAGTTCTTTGCTTCCGCCAGTTTTATCACTTCCTGCGCGATGATTTTCGCAGAATCGGGTAAAGCCAGCTTGGCTATATTCTCGCTTAATTCTTTTAATCTCCGCTCATCATTGACGGTGGTTAAAGCAACATCTACCAATGTCTTTTCCGCTTCGCTGTCTTTGACGTAGATAGCTGCCTGTTTGTCTACCAGTGCTAGGGCATTCTTAGTCTGATGGTCTTCGGCCACATTGGGGGAAGGTACCAGAATGACAGGTTTATGCAATAGGCAGAATTCAGAGATGGAGCCTGCTCCTGCACGGGAGATAACAAGGTCGGCCGCTGAATAGGCAGCAGCCATATCTTTGATAAAATCCGTTACATATAGATTGGGAAGTGCGCCTGCCGCTTTCACAGCTTCTGTCACTTGCGGATAGTAAAATTTACCGGTTTGCCAGATAAATTGTATGTTTCCGTTTTCTTTGATTGTCGCTAATCCGGCAGTCAGCGTGTTATTGATGGTGCGCGCTCCCAAGCTGCCACCTACGATAAGAATCGTTTTTTTGTCCGGTTGCAGATGGAAAGAACGTAGTGCGTCCTCTTTGGACGGCATATCTTTTGTCAGGTTCTGACGTACCGGATTTCCCGTCATGATAATCTTATCGGCAGGGAAGAATTTCTCCATTCCGTCATAAGCTACACAGATTCTCCGGGCTTTCTGTGCCAATAGTTTATTGGTGACTCCGGCATACGAGTTCTGCTCCTGTATCAAGGTAGGCACTCCCATCATTCCAGCGGTCTTCAACGTGGGACCACTGGCGTAACCGCCTACGCCTACCGCTACTTGCGGACGGAAGTTCTTGATGATACTGCGCGCCTTCCATTGGCTGCGTATCAGTTTGATGATTACCGATACATTCTTCCATAAATGCTTGCGGTCGAAACCGGCTATCGGAAGACCGATGATTTGATAGCCTGCATCGGGAACCCGTTGCATTTCCATACGACCTTCCGCTCCTACAAAGAGGATTTTGGCGTCAGGGCGTAACTCTATTATTGCGTTTGCAATAGAGACGGCGGGAAAGATGTGCCCTCCCGTACCTCCACCGCTAATAATAATTCTAAGTTCTTTTTCCATCATAGTTCTTTTCTCCTATCCGTTTCGTTCAGTTGGCCGTTTCGTGCTACTGACCGTTCATTGCTTGTCACTCTCATCCTCGAATTTTGCATCGCTGTTCAAAATCTGTGCAGTTGGCTCGGCAGCAGTCTGAGCTTCCGAATTGGCGGCCGCATCTGTCGCGATCTGCAACTGAATCTGCGCATCGTGCGCTTTCTGTTCTTCCAGATGAGCGGTATATCGGCTGACGCTTAATATCATTCCGATGTAAGCACAATTAATCAATGTACTTGTTCCTCCTTTGCTGACTAGAGGTAGCGGTTGTCCTGTGACGGGGAATAGTCCGACGGCAACCATCATGTTCAGTATTGCCTGCGATACCAACAACAAGGCAATCCCCATCACAAGGAAGGCGGGAAAAGTCCTTTCGCATTTCTGGGCGATTCGTCCGGCCCGCATCAGCAAGCATAGATAGAGGAATACCACGAATATCCCCCCTATCAATCCCATCTCTTCGATCACAATGGCGAAGATAAAGTCGGAGAAGGCTTGACTGAGGAAATCGCGTTGTATTGAGTTGCCCGGACCTTTGCCGACTACATTGCTGGTAGCAATGGCGATTCGGGCGTGTGCTATCTGTGCGTCTTTATCAATATCGAACTTGGCGGCAGGTACCTCTTTATTTTCGAAGAAGCCGGAAACACGGTTCTGCCAGGTCTCGAAACGGTGAAGTCCCGGTGTATTGTGCAGTGTCTTTCCGGGAATGGCCATTAGTATTCCCACAGCCACTATGCCTACAAGTGCCATTAGCCCCAGCATACCGAACAGTTTCTTGGAAGATACCCGCCCGATGAACATCATCATACATACAACTCCGAATAGCAGCATGGCTGTTGAAAGGTTTTCCGGTGCAATAAGCAGAAAGACCAGTCCGGTAAGAATCATAATGTATTTGAAGGCTTTCGGGTTGGCTCCGTATTCGTCCTGTTTCTTGGACAAGATAAATGAGACGGCAATGATAACCGCCATTTTTGCCAACTCCGACGGTTGGAACTGTAATCCCATAAAGGTCATCCAACGCGCAGCTCCGTTGACACGGTCGCCTGTAATGATACCCATCAGGGTGACAAATGCCAACAGTACCAGAGAAATCGGATACAGGAAGACCGGAAATACCTGAAACCATTTGTAGGGTATGTTGTGTAGAATTACCACTACTACTGCACCCACCATCAGAATAACAGAGTGCTGTGTAATCGGTCCCCAATGGTCGCCACTTTTATAGGTCAGTGTCGACGCTGCCGAGAACACCTCGATTATCGAGATGAGGCAGAGACAAAGGAAAATAATCCAGATTACCTTGTCGCCTTTGAATATGTTCTTTAATAAATCCAATCTTGCAGAAATTAAAAATTATAAATTAAAAATTAAAGGGCACGGACGCATTCTTTAAATTGCTCGCCACGATCCTCGTAACTCTTGAAGAGGTCGAAAGAAGCGCAGCAAGGACTCAATAATACGGTTTCACCTTTCTTCGCCAATTTATAGGCGGCTTCTACGGCGTCTTTCATGCCGGTTTGCACGTCTGCTACGGGCAAACCGAAACGGTCGAAGAAATCATGCAGTTTCTCGTTGTGAAGTCCCATATATACAAGAGCCGAGCACTTTTCGCGTACCAGGTCTTCAATTTCCGTATAGTCGTTTCCTTTATCTTTTCCACCGAGAATCAATACTGTTTTGGTAGTCATGCTTTGCAGGGCATACCAACACGAATTGACGTTTGTCGCTTTGGAGTCGTTGATGAAATCAATTCCACGGACACGTGCCACTTTCTCCAACCGGTGTTCCACGCCCTTGAAGTCGGAGAGGGCCTTGCGTATGTTCTCTTTGGTGATACCTGCCAGATTGGCTGAGATACCGGCTGCCAAAGAATTGTACAGGTTATGCTGGCCTGTCAAAGCCAATTCCTCCTGTTCCATATTGAAAGCAATCGGCTCGTTGATTTTCACTTCGTGATCTTCTACGTATGCAATCGCTCCGTCTTCCTTTACGGCTGCGAAAGGGTAGAGGTGTGCTTTCAGACCATGCTTTGCCAATTCGCGTTTAATGATAGGGTCGTCGTTCCAGAAGATAAAAGCGTCGTCCGGAGTTTGATTCTGGGTGATACGGAATTTGGCATCGATGTAATTCTGCATACAATGATCGTAGCGGTCCAGATGGTCCGGAGTAATATTCATCAATACGGCTATATTTGCACGGAAGTTATACATATTATCCAACTGGAAAGAACTCAGTTCGATAATATAATAGTCATGGTGGTCTTCGGCTACCTGCAAAGCCAGGCTCTTGCCGATATTGCCTGCCAAACCTACATTCATACCTGCACTCTTGAAAATATGGTAGATGAGGGAAGTCGTAGTCGTCTTCCCGTTCGAACCGGTGATACAGATCATTTTGGCGTTCGTGTAACGTCCGGCAAACTCAATCTCTGATATAACCGGCGTTCCTTGAGCTTTCAGTTTCAGAATGAGGGGAGCGTCATTCGGAATACCCGGACTTTTGATTACTTCGTCGGCATTCAGAATGAGTTCTTCGGTATGGCGGCCTTCTTCCCAGTCAATGTGGTGGCTGTCGAGAAGTTCCTTATACTTGTCCTTGATGGCGGACATATCCGAAACAAACGTCTCAAATCCTTTGACTTTAGCGAGTACGGCTGCACCTGCACCGCTTTCGCCAGCTCCTAAAATTACTATTCTTTTCATTTACACTAATGTGCTCTTGTCTCCAATATGCTGAATTGCCTATTAGTTGTGCACATCCTTTAAAAGTTAATAATCGGGTTAATACTCTCTGATTCTTTATTGTTAATTCACGCCTCAGTTATCTTCGGCGTTTACCTTATTTTCAGCGTTATAATCGTTATGGCTGCCAGCACGATGGTCACAATCCAAAAACGGACAGTAATTTTTGATTCGTGGAACAGTTGGTCGGGCTTGGTGAACTTCACCGTACATCCCGGTTCTATCAAACTCATGGAAGTGCGGAAATGATCGTGAATCGGCGTCCGTTTGAACAGCCGTTGTTTCACTCCTTTTCGTTTTCCGGCTTTATAGTAAGCCCGTTGGAGAATGACCGACAGATTTTCTACGAGGAATACACCGCAGAGAATCGGTATCAGCAATTCTTTATGGATGATGATGGCGAATACGGCAATGATTCCGCCAATCGTCAGACTGCCGGTATCTCCCATGAATACTTGTGCCGGATAGGCATTGTACCAGAGGAAGCCGATCAATGCACCGATAAAGGCGCAGATGTAAATTACGAGTTCTTCCGATCCCGGAATGTACATAATGTTCAGATAGCCGGCAAACTCAATGTGTGATGATACGTAAGCCAATATCCCTAGCGTAGCTCCGATGATGGCGGAGTTGCCCGCCGCCATTCCGTCCATGCCGTCATTCAGGTTGGCTCCGTTGGATACGGCGGTAACGACAAAGATGGTGATGATAACGAACAGTACCCATCCGGCCGCTTGTGCGTGATCGCCCATGAAAGCTACCAGATCTGCATAGTCAAGGTTGTTGCTCTTAAAGAAAGGAATGGTCGTCTGGGTAGATTTCAAGTCATTTGTTCCGTGTACCACTTCCATCTCCTGTCCCGGATTGTGTATCTCGATGTTTTCGCGAATGACCACGTCCGGACTTAAATATAAAGTAAGTCCGACAATCAGTCCCAGACCTACTTGCCCGATGATCTTGAACTTGCCATGCAGTCCTTCTTTATCTTTCTTGAAAATCTTGATGTAGTCGTCGGCAAAACCGAGTGATCCCAGCCATACGGTGGTGATCAACATAAGTATCATATATATATTATGCAACTTGCCTAAAAGCAGGCAAGGAATCAGGATGGCGGTAATGATGATGACGCCTCCCATACTTGGTACGCCTACTTTGTTGACGCCGAACGGGTCGATTTTCGCATCCCGTTGTGTCTCCGTGATTTGTTTCTTCTTGAGCAGGTTGATAAACTTATCTCCCCAGATACTCGAAATAAGTAGGGCGAGGATAACTGCCATCAGTGCACGGAATGAGGTATATCCAAACATTCCCGCTCCGGGAAAATTGAGCTTATGCAGCCATTCAAACAAATAATATAACATTTCTTCAGTGGTTGGTGTCTAATCGTTCAACATTCTCTTCACTTCTTCTTTGTCATCGAAGTGATGTTTTACTCCTTTTATCTCTTGGTAATTCTCGTGCCCTTTTCCGGCAATGAGTATTACGTCTCCTTTCTCAGCCAGCATACAGGCCGTACGGATGGCTTCCTTGCGGTCGGCGATGCTTAATGTTTTTCTCATGTCTTCTGCATCCAGTCCGGCCAACATATCGTTGATGATGTCTTGCGGCTCTTCAAAACGGGGATTGTCCGAAGTGATGATAACACGGTCGCTGGCTTTGGCGGCTTCCTTTGCCATGATGGGGCGCTTGCCTTTGTCACGGTTGCCACCCGCACCTACTACGGTGATTACTTTTCCTTTCCCTTCCAATACCCCGTGTATGGCATTCAGCACATTAGTAAGGGCGTCCGGAGTATGGGCGTAGTCGACAATTGCGGTAACTCCGTCTTTTGAACGCACAGCGTCGAAACGTCCTGCAACCGGATGCAGTGTGCTAAGGGCAACCAACACATCTTCTTCTTTTTTTCCGAGCAGGACAGCGGCACCGAATACCGCTAATAAGTTGGAAGCGTTGAACTTGCCGATAAACTGAACTGCCAACTCGTGATTGTTGAAATCAAGTAGCATTCCTTCAAAATGGGATTCCAACACCCGTCCTTTGAAGTCACTGAGACTTCTCAGCGAATAAGTATAGACTTTGGAACGTGTGTTTTGCGTCATTACCAGTCCGTTCTTGTCATCGAGATTGGTCAGACTGAACGCATTCTTCGGCAGGTCATCGAAGAACTTTTTCTTAGCTTTCAGATAATTCTCTACTGTCTTATGATAGTCCAGATGGTCACGGGTGAGATTGGTGAAGATACCTCCGGCGAATTTTAATCCGCTGATACGCTTCTGTGCGATCGAATGGGAACTGACTTCCATAAAGGCGTATTTACATCCTTCGTCTGCCATCCGTCCCAATAAACGGTTCAGCGTGATAGGGTCAGGTGTGGTGTGCTCCGTTGGAATCGGCTCGTCATCGATATAATTGCAGACTGTAGAGATAAGTCCTACTTTATATCCGAAATAGCGGAAGGTATTATATAATAAGGTAGCGATGGTTGTTTTTCCATTCGTTCCGGTGACACCGACCAACTCCAGTTTGGAAGTCGGATCTCCATAGAAAGTAGTGGCAATCTTACCTACCGCGTCCTCGCTGTCTTTTACTTGTATATAGGTAATTCCCTCCACCGGTTTTTCGGGCATATCCTCGCAGAGGATAGCGGTGGCGCCTTTACTGATGGCGGCGGGTATATAGGCATGGCCGTCGGCTTGCGTACCGCGCATAGCCATGAACAGTTGTCCGGCTTCTACCAAACGGGAATCTATGTTGATTCCGGCAATTTCTATATTTGAATCTCCGGCTATCTGTACCGGTTGGATTGCTTTCAGTAGCTCATTTAATAACATTACTCTATTTGTTTTTTAATCATTCACTATTTTAGCGTAAGCGTCACTGTCTGTCCTTTTCTAACAATGCTTCCGTTGGCTATCGACTGACTTTTTACCTTGCCCACTCCGACAAGATGCACTTTCAACCCTTTACTTTCCAGCAGGTATACAGCGTCTTTAGCTCCCATACCTATGACACTCGGTACAAAATTCTGCATATTGCTCCGACTTTCCAGCACTACGGCTTGTGGAGCCAGGTGGGTATTTCCCCACACTTCTTTTCCTGCGTCGGCTATTTTACCTTGCACCTGAATATTCAGTTCTTCCAATACCCGCTGAGCTTCCCTCATCTCTCCGGCTTTTACGTTCGGAATGACTACGGAATTCGTATCAATCGCATTGGTGAGTGGCAAACGTAAGTCTTTGGCGTATACTCTTTCGGCAATCCTGCTGAATACGCTACCTGCCATCAAACCTCCTGAGGCTGGTAGTCCCGGTTTCTGAATGGAAACAATCATGCTATATTTAGGATCCTCTGACGGGAAATAACCGCAGAAACTGACTAGATAATTCGTTCTTCCCGTCTTGTATCCGGCTGCTCCCTGTGAGATTTGCGCTGTTCCCGTTTTTCCCGAAACATGGAACTGTTTGCTTCCTGCCGGTTTGGCAAGTCCTTCACCTACTACTTTACGCAATATCATCTGTATGTCTGCCAATGTTTTGTCCGAACATATCTTCGGATTGATAACTTCGGTCGGATATTCTTTTACTATCTCTCCGTCTTTTATCGCTGCTTTTACGAACTTGGGACGCACCATTACGCCTTTGTTGGCTATTGCATTGTAAAAAGTAACGATGTTCATCGGTGGTACTTGTGTCTCGTAACCGATACTCATCCATGGCAACGCGGTCTTTGAAAAATAACTTCTCTCTTTGGGGCCCCGAATGTTCGGCTTCCCTTCTCCGGCTATCTGCAGATGGAGAGGTTGGTCAATACTCATCCGTTTTAGTCCGTCGACAAACTTCTGCGGATTGCTTCCGTAGAAGTGGTCTATGATATACGATGTACCCACGTTGGAAGACACTCCTAATATCTCGGTGACAGTTAGTTTGCCGTATCCTCCGCGATGCCAGTTGTGGTCCTTCATCACGCGACCATGCATCGGCATTTGCCCGTTGCCTGTATCCACTACGTAGTCGGGAGTGATTTTTCCATCTTCAAGAGCTACCATAATGGAGGCCGTCTTGAAGGTAGAACCGGGCTCAAGCATATCGCTGATGGCGTTATTGCGCATTTCGTAATATTCTCCGTCCTTGCCCTGCATCATATTGACGATTGCTTTTACTTCTCCCGTAGCCACTTCCATCAGAACGACTACACCAACACTTGCATTCAACTCTTTTAGCTTGTCTACCAATGCCTTTTCGCAAATATCCTGCATACCCACATCAATAGTAGTGAGGAGGTCGCAACCGTCAACCGGTGGTACGTCTACTATATTCAGGTATTTATTCATCACTTTCTGGCGATGTGTCAGTCCGTTCCGCCCTTTCAAGATGGTGTCAAAAGCCAACTCTATGCCATTTCTGGCTCCTTTTGCCGTATCGGCATAAACATCTCCCAACGTACGTGCTGCCAACGAGCCAAACGGTTTTTTCCTCTGATTGTAGGCTAACTCCTTGAATCCTCCTTTGTATCGGTTCAGGCAGAACACAGGCAATCTCTTTACCTCTTTATATTGTATATAGGAGATGCGTTTCGGGTAAATCAGATAGTTACGGCTCTTAGCCTGGCGCCCTTTTTTAAGATGTGCCTTGAATTGAGCGACACTCTTATCCGGGAAAATCTTGTTCAGTCCGATGCAGATTGAATCCATGTTGGCATTAAGAATGGAGTCGCGTCTGGCCTGATCTTTCTTTCTTCGTTTTTCGTCCTTCTCACCGGACATAAAGTCCATATATATCCTGTATTCGGGTAAGGAACTGGCCATTAGTTTACCGTCGGAGGAAATAATGTTTCCACGATTAGGCTTCACCGTTACGTTCTCTTTCACGAAACGATCGGCTACGTCCTGCCAATACTGACGCTCGGCAAACATAGTGATTCCTGCCTTTACGACAATTGCTACACCTATCAACGCCATCACGAGGATGACGAAGAAATAGCGGGTCATTATATTCTTTTTATTAACTGCCACAGTGCTTGTCTTTTAAAACTCCCAGATCTCCACCTATTTAATAAGGTAAGGAGGGTTGGTGGATGTCTGCAAATCACTCTCCTTACTAGAAATATAGTCTTCGATACGTGACTGGCGGCTCTTCTCCATCAGTTCCGAGCTACGTGTCAGCGCATCGTATTTTATATCTATCAGTTCCTTTTTCAACCGGTCTATCTCGATCTGCTGTTGCTGACTGGCATAGCGGTTATGGATGTAGAAGATGATGAATACCATGATCAGTACCAGCAACTTCGTCTGACGGCGGAAAAAGTCGGTAGCCAGAATGTCCCCACCCAGAATACTTTTTAGTGAGGTGCGTTTTTTCTTTTTTCCCTCTTCTGTTTTCTTATTTACTACTTCCTCTTCCATTTCTCTTTATTTCTTTTCTGCAATTCGTAATTTAGCACTTCTTGAACGCGGATTCCTTTCTATTTCCGTTTCGTCGGGAACAATCACTTTGTTGTTGACAAGGCGGAAGGGGGTATTCAGATTCCCGAAGAAATCGCTTTCTGCTTTTCCCTCTACATTTCCGGTTTTCATAATGTTCTTCACCATGCGGTCCTCCAGTGAGTGATAGGTGATCACTACTAGTCTGCCACCCGGTTTCAATGCTTCTGTTGCTGCCAGTAACATTTCTTTCAATGCTTCCATCTCTTGGTTTACTTCAATCCGCAGTGCTTGGAATACCTTTGCCAATTCCTTCTTTTCCCTTTCGCGACCAAAAAGTGGCTTGATGACTTCCAAAAACTCTCCGATGGTACGGATAGCCTGCCCGTTCCGTGCTTTGACAATCACAGACGCGAGTTTACGGCTATTTTTTAATTCTCCATAGAGATAGAAAATGTTGGCGAGGCGTTCCTCTTCGTAAGTGTTTACGATATCGGCTGCCGTAAGTCCTGCACGTTTATTCATGCGCATATCCAGATCTCCGTCGAAACGGAAAGAGAAACCGCGTTCACTGTCATCAAAATGATGGGAAGACACACCTAGATCTGCTAAAATCGCATCTACTTGCTCTATATCGTGATAACGCAGGAAATTGTGCAGGTAACGGAAGTTGCTGCGTACGAAAATAAAGTGGGGATCATCAACGATATTCCGTTCGGCGTCTTCATCTTGGTCAAATCCCAAAAGTCGTCCGCCTTCCCCGAGCCGTGAAAGAATCTCTCGCGAATGTCCTGCTCCACCGAAGGTAACGTCTACATACGTTCCGTCAGGGCGGATGTTCATCCCGTCAACGCTTTCTTTCAGCAGTACAGGCACATGATATGTCAGTTCATCTTTCTCCATCTTGTTTGTTTTCATCGTTCATAATTTCTTCTAATGCCGCTCCGAACTCTTCGGGTGACATAAACGGCTGTTCTGCCCGCTCCTTCGACCAGATCTCTATCTTGTTGTCGATGCCGATGAAGCGTATATCCCCATGTATATTGCAGATCTGTAAATACCGCTTGGGGATTAATATGCGTCCGTTGCTGTCCGGTGTCACCACCTCAACGTCGCTCACAAACTGTCTGAAAATGAGTTGATGCTTATTGTTCCACTTGTTAAGTCTGCTGCGGAGTTCGTTCAACTCCTCGTTCCACACGCCCTCTGGATATAGAGTCAGGCAGTCTTGAAATACGTCTTTGCGCATAATAAGCCTTTCTTCAGAAGCAGCTTGTAATTGCTTCCTGAAGATAGCGGGAATGAACACTCTTCCTTTAGTGTCTGCTTTGGCTTCAATATTACCTAAAAAACGTATCATTACCTTATTATAATAAGAGACCGTAAAAGTATGAAATTCCCCACAATTCCCCACGATTTTCCACAAAAACTTTTAGAGAAGTTTTCAACAGAGTGTTAAATGTTGATTTACTTGAAAAAAAGAGCCCCGAGTGTCGGTATGTTCAACACTCGGGGCTCGTACAATTTAGTATCTTTTTAGTTAAGATCTAGCGAAAATCTTTCAGGTCTTCCTGCAATTTCTGGCGTGTGAAGAAGATGCGGCTTTTTACTGTACCCAAAGGGAGGTTCAGTTTCTCCGCAATTTCTCGGTATTTGAATCCTGAAACATGCATTGCAAACGGAACTCTGTATTCTTTAGGGAGTTTGTTGACTACCCGGTGCATCTCTTTCAGGTCGTATGCTCTCTCTGTACTTTCATAACTTGCATCTTGCGGCAAGTTCAGGTGGTATAAGTTGTCGGTTTGGTCAACAAATGTTTGATCGCGGACTACCTTGCGGTAGTTGTTGATGAATATATTGCGCATGATGGTGTACATCCATCCTTTAAAATTAGTATCAGGCATATATTTATCTTCGTTATCTAATGCTTTTAATGACGTCTCCTGCAACAAATCGTTTGCTTCTTCACGATCAGTTGTCAGTTTGTAGGCGAAGCGGAGTAATTCTTCTTGTACTCCTACTAAATCTTTTCTGAAGCTTAAACTTTTCATACTGTGTTGCTTTTAAATTGTGAATATTCGTTCGTAAATTTCGATGTTGCAATTTTACGGTATTTTCAGGAATCCGATGGGGGAAAATCAGACTGAATTTGACCTGAAAATTGTCAGCTGATAGTTTTTAGGTGGTATTTGATAGTTTTTGGGTGCTATTTTTTTGTGTTATGAACTTTAATCCTGCATTTTCCACCAAATTATTGCGATTAATAAAAAAGAACCGTTAATTTTGTGCCATCATTTTTATTTGAAAAGAATGACTGATGACTCTTTATTTTTGATTGATGTCGATAAGATTCTTCGGACAAAAGCTCCGAAGCAATATAAGTACATCCCTAAGTTCGTGATTTCTTATTTGAAGAAAATTGTTCATCAGGATGAGATCAATGTATTCCTGAATGAATCGAAAGATAAAGTAGGGGTAGACTTCTTGGAGGCATGTATGGACTTTCTGGATGCGAAGGTGGATGTGAAAGGTATCGAAAACCTGCCTAAAGACGGATTGTACACCTTTGTGTCCAATCATCCGTTGGGAGGGCAGGACGGTGTCGCGCTTGGTTATGTGTTGGGGCGGCATTATGACGGGAAGGTGAAATATCTGGTGAACGACTTGTTGATGAATCTTCACGGATTAGCTCCGCTTTGCATACCTATTAATAAAACCGGCAAACAGGCAAAGGATTTCCCTAAGATGGTGGAGGCCGGATTTAAGTCCGACGATCAGCTGATCATGTTTCCTGCCGGTCTCTGCTCGCGTCGGCGGAATGGAGTGATTCGCGATCTGGAATGGAAGAAGACATTTGTAGTAAAGAGTATACAGGCGGAACGTGATGTGATCCCCGTGCATTTTGGAGGTCGGAACTCCGATTTCTTTTATAATTTGGCAAATTTCTGCAAAGCATTAGGTATTAAGTTCAATATCGCCATGTTGTACCTTGCGGATGAAATGTTCAAGAACCGACACCAGACTTTTACTGTAACTTTCGGTAAGCCGATACCCTGGCAGACTTTCGATAAATCGAAAACTCCGGCACAGTGGGCGGAGTACGTGAAAGACATTGTATATAAACTGTAACTGATAGAACAACTATAACAAGAAATATGGAAGAGATTATTAAACCGGTAAGCAAAGAGCTGCTGAAGGCGGAGTTGACGGAAGACAAACGCTTGCGAATGACGAATAAAAGTAATAATCAGATTTATATTATTACTTATCAGAATGCACCCAATGTAATGAGGGAAATCGGTCGTTTGCGTGAAATCGCTTTTCGTGCTGCCGGTGGAGGAACGGGGCTGTCGATGGATATAGATGAATATGACACTATGGAACATCCATATAAGCAGTTGATCGTATGGAATCCGGAAGCAGAAGAAATATTGGGCGGCTATCGGTATTTGCTTGGAACGGATGTGCGTTTCGATGAGAAAGGCGCTCCGATCCTGGCTACTTCTCATATGTTTCATTTCTCGGAAACTTTTATTAAAGAATATCTTCCTCAGACCATTGAACTGGGACGTTCGTTCGTTACGCTCGAATATCAGTCTACACGTGCCGGTAGCAAAGGATTGTTTGCTCTGGATAATTTGTGGGATGGGTTGGGCGCGTTAACGGTGGTCATGCCGAACGTGAAGTATTTCTTTGGAAAAGTGACCATGTATCCTAGTTATCATCGTCGGGGACGTGATATGATTCTTTATTTCCTCAAAAAGCACTTCTATGATAAAGAAGAATTGGTTACTCCAATGGAGCCTTTGAAGTCGGAGACTTCCGAAGAAGAGTTGAAGGCTTTGTTCTGTAAGGATACTTTCAAGGAGGACTATAAGATATTGAATTGTGAGATTCGCAAATTGGGATATAACATCCCGCCGTTGGTGAATGCTTATATGAGCTTGAGCCCTACGATGCGGATGTTCGGAACCGCCATCAACTATGAATTTGGCGATGTGGAAGAAACCGGAATCCTGATTGCGGTAGATGAAATATTGGAGGATAAGCGGATGAGACACATCCAGACGTTTATAGAAAGCCATCCGGATGCGATGAAAATGCCTTGTGATAATGATGAAGCATTCGCTCCGAAAGTCGTTACACCGCAGGCAGACTGTTGCCGTTAATTTTACGATAAAGATCAAGAGCGAAGACATCGGTCATACCCGATATATAGTCAAGTACCGCCTGTATTCTTTCATAGAGTGCAGGCGCTTTTATATTATACTGGCTTGAAACCCGATTGATGAGCAACTCGGAATAGGCCTTTCCGGGAGAGGTTACCGCATCTATCATCAGTTCCAGCAAGGTACTGATGACGCGGAAACCGGCTAACTCGATGTCCAGTACATCCCTTGACCGGTAGATCTTTTTCAGGGATACTTCGGCGCAGTGCTTGTATGCGTTTGCCGGACGCTCGGATATATGTTTGATAAGCGCTCCTTCAAAAGTGCCGGATAGAATCTCCGCTTCGTGCTCCAGAAATACACGGGTACATTCGCGAATCAGTAATCCGATGACGGAAGAACGCAGATAAGCGATTTGCTCATTCGTGTCGCTGACAATGAGGAAGGTTTGTCGGATGCGTTCCCGGCGTTCTTCACTGAAATAGGCCATTAACAGTTCCTTTGTCTCTTCGGTAGTGAGGATTTTCAGTTTATGCGCATCTTCAATATCCATCATTTGATAGCAGATGTCATCTGCGGCCTCTACCAAGTAGACCAATGGGTGACGTGCATATTTCAACGGATGTTCATTAAGTAAGGTTAATCCCAACTCGGTTGCTATCTTATGGAAACTTTCTTCTTCGCTGACGAAGAATCCGAATTTGGATTTTGTGCCGGCAAGACTTGATGAAAAGGGGTATTTCACAATGGAAGCCAATGTCGTGTATGTCATTGCAAATCCTCCTTTCCGCCTGCCTTCAAATTGATGGGTCAGGAGTCGGAATGCGTTTGCGTTTCCTTCAAAATGTGTCAGATCTTCCCATTCCATCGTAGAAAGTTGCTCTCCGTCCGGCTGTATTTCTTTCAAGCGGAGTCCTTTCCCTTCAGAGAAGAATGTGGATATAGCCCGCTCACCGGAATGTCCGAAGGGAGGATTGCCCAAGTCATGCGCCAGACAAGCGGCGGAGACAATAGAACCGATCTCCGGTAAAAAGGATTCTTGAAGCTCCGGTTGGCGTTGCAGGATGGCTTTGGCTACATCATTGCCTAGAGAACGGCCGACACAAGAAACTTCGAGACTGTGTGTGAGCCGGTTGTGTACAAAGACACTGCCCGGCAGGGGAAATACCTGCGTCTTATTCTGTAACCTGCGGAAAGGAGCGGAGAAGATCAGACGGTCATAGTCCCGTTGAAATTCCGAGCGGTTCTCCTGTCGTACTTCGTGGAATTCTTCCATTCCGAAGCGTTTAGCTGATATTAATTGGTTCCAATTCATGGCAAATGTGTGCATTATTTATTATTTAACTGCAAACTTAACTATTTTTCAGTTCAAAATGTGTATTTTCGCCTGTTAATATAGTAAACGTGTATTTTATGAATATTCAAGTTATCAATAAATCGAAGCATCCGCTTCCGGCTTATGCCACAGAATTATCTGCAGGAATGGATATCCGTGCTAATCTTTCCGAACCTATTATATTGGAACCGTTGCAGCGTTGTCTGGTACCTACCGGATTATATATAGCTCTTCCGAAAGGATTCGAAGCGCAAATACGTCCCCGTAGCGGGCTGGCTATCAAGAAAGGAATCTCTGTTCTCAATTCTCCCGGAACGATTGATGCGGATTATCGGGGGGAGATTTGCATTGTTTTAGTCAATTTATCGTCCGAAGCGTTTGTGATTGAAGATGGAGAACGTATCGCCCAAATGGTGATAGCCAAGCACGAACAAGCCGTGTGGCAGGAAGTGGAAGTGCTTGATGAAACAGAACGTGGAGCCGGAGGCTTCGGTCATACAGGGAAAAAATGAAAAAGATAATACTATTCTTGCTGATAAATGCCTTACTGTTTCCTCTTTGCACGACTGTGCAAGGTAAAAAGAAAAAGGTGAGGAAGGAGGAGAAAACTGTTGTACTGCAACTGACGGAAGAGCAGCAACGTAAATATGACTATTTCTTTCTTGAAGCTATACGAATGAAGGAAAAGAAAGAATATGCTACGGCTTTTGGTCTGTTACAACATTGTTTGGAAATCAACCCGAACGCTTCGTCCGCCCTTTATGAAATTTCTCAATATTATATGTTTCTCCGTCAGGTACCTCAGGGACAGGCTGCTTTAGAGAAAGCGGTAGCTTATGCTCCGGACAATTATTGGTATAGTCAGGGATTAGTCAGCCTGTATCAGCAGCAGAATGAACTGGATAAGGCTGTGACTTTGCTTGAAACAATGGTTACTCGTTTTCCGGTGAAGCAAGACCCTTTGTTCAATTTACTTGATATTTACAGCCGTCAGGAGAAATATAATGATGTGATTTCCACATTGAACCGTTTGGAGAAACGTTTGGGAAAGAACGAACAGTTGTCTATGGAGAAATTCCGTATTTATCTTCAGATGAAAGATGATAAAAAAGCATTCAGGGAGATAGAAAGTCTGGTGCAGGAATATCCGATGGACATGCGCTATCAAGTGATACTGGGGGATGTATATCTGCAAAACGGAAAGAAGCAGGAAGCATACGAAGCGTACCAAAAGGTATTGGCTGTGGAACCGGATAATCCGATGGCGCTTTTCTCGATGGCTTCCTATTATGATCAGACTGGACAGAAAGAATTGTATCAGCAACAATTGGACACATTATTGCTGAATAAGAAAGTGGCGCCTGATACTAAAATTAATGTGATGCGTCAGATTATTGTGGAGAATGAGCAATCGGCCGCTAAAGACAGTACTCAAGTGATAGCCCTGTTTGATCGGATTATGAAACTGGACCAGGATGATCCGCAGATTCCCATGCTTTATGCACAATATCTATTGTCGAAGAATATGGAACCGGAAGCAGTGCCTGTATTGGAACAGGTGGTTGATTTAGATCCCACGAATAAGGCTGCCCGCTTGATGTTGGTCAGCGCTGCCGTGAAAAAGGAAGACTACAAGCAGATTATAAAAGTCTGCGAGCCGGGCATTGAAGCTACTCCGGATGCATTGGAACTTTATTATTATCTGGCTATTGCCTATCATCAGGCAGAGCAGACAGACAGTGTGTTGAGTATTTGTAGTAGGGCATTAGAGCATATTACACCTGATACCCGAAAAGAGGTCATTTCGGATTTCTATTCAATTATGGGGGATATCTATCATACCAAAAAGCAAATGAAGGAAGCTTATGCTGCCTACGATTCAGCTTTGGTGTATAACCCTTCCAACATCGGTGCGTTGAATAATTATGCCTATTATCTGTCTGTGGAACGGCGTGATTTGGATAAAGCGGAAGAAATGAGTTATAAGACCGTAAAGGCAGAACCTAATAATTCGACTTATCTCGATACGTATGCCTGGATTCTTTTTGAGAAAGGCAACTATGCTGAGGCTCGTATTTATATTGATAATGCAATGAAGAGTGATGGAGGGAAAAGTGATGTGATAGTGGAGCATTGCGGGGATATTTATTTTATGACGGGTGATGTGGAAGGCGCACTGGGATATTGGAAGAAGGCATTGGAGATGGGTAGTGAGTCGAAAACATTGAAGCAGAAAATAGAAAAGAAGAAATTTATAGCAGAATGAAAAGAATAGTTTATCTATTGTTGGTTGTGGTTGTGTTGGCTGGTTGTAAGAGTTCGAAGCGCCTGGTGACTTCGGAGACAAAGGCACCTGTATCCAGTTATCTGGCTTCCAAGCTCCAACTGACTATTCCCGATAAAAAAGGAGGAAGCCTGTCGGTAGGAGGAACCATGAGGATGAAAACTCATGAGCGGGTGCAAATCTCTTTATTGATGCCTATTCTGCGTACAGAGGTAGCACGTATCGAAGTGACTCCTGAGGAGGTATTGTTAGTGGACAGGATGAACAGAAGATTTGTTCGTGCAAGTAAAGAAGAACTGAAGGGTATATTACCCAAGAATGCGGAGTTCTCTCGTTTGGAGAAGATACTGACAGATGCGTCTTTACCCGGTGGAAAGACAGAACTGACAGGAAAGGATATAGGAATTTCTTCGTTGGAAAAAGCAAAGGTGCAACTTTATGAGTTCTCTACGAAAGAGTTTTCTATGACTCCGACTGAGTTGAGTTCTAAGTACAGGCAGGTTCCTTTGGAAGAATTAATAAAAATGTTGGTAGCTTTGTTATGATGAAACGTTTTTTTGTTATTCTTATCGGTTGCCTTTGGCTGGCAGTTCCGCTTTTCGCTCAATCGAACAAACTGATTCGTGAGTTGGAGAGCAAACGTGGTGCGCTGCAAAAACAGATTGCCGAGTCGGAAACGATATTGAAGAATACAAAGAAAGATGTAGGTAGTCAGTTGAATAGTCTGGCGGCATTGACCGGGCAGATTGAAAAGAGGAAACGTTATATCATGGCTATTAACAATGATGTAGAGGCTATTGAGCGTGAGCTGGCTTCTCTTCAACGGCAATTGAGGAGCTTGGAAAAAGATTTGAAAGATAAGAAAAAGAAATATGAAGCTTCTGTCCAGTACCTGTATAAGAATAAATCGATAGAGGAAAAACTGATGTTTATTTTTTCTGCCAAGAACTTGGGGCAAACTTATCGCCGTATGCGTTATGTTCGCGAATATGCTACCTATCAGCGTTTGCAAGGAGAAGAAATCCTGAAAAAACAGGAACAGATACGTAAAAAGAAGGCGGAACGGCAGCAGGTAAAGGCTGCCAAAGAGAATTTGCTGAAAGAACGTGAAGGTGAAAAAGTGAAGTTGGAAGCACAGGAGAAAGAAAAAAGGATTTTGGTTGCCAATCTGCAAAAGAAACAAAGAGGATTGCAGAATGAGATTAATAAGAAACGGAGAGAGGCTAATCAACTGAATGCCCGTATTGACAAGCTGATTGCGGAAGAGATTGAACGTGCCCGTAAGCGTGCACAGGAGGAAGCCCGTCGTGAGGAGGCGGCTCGCAGGAAGGCGCAAGGCAAGGAAGGACAATCGGCTGGAACCGGAGCGAAAACGAAGTCGAAGCCTTTGGAGGTGTATACAATGAGTAAGGCGGATCGGGAGCTATCCGGCAATTTTGCCGCCAATCGTGGAAAGCTTCCTATGCCCATATCCGGTGCTTATATCATCACCAGCCATTATGGGCAATATGCGGTAGAGGGACTACGCAATGTGAAACTTGATAATAAAGGAATAGATATACAAGGAAAGCCGGGTGCTCAGGCACGTGCCATCTTTGACGGAAAAGTGGCAGCCGTATTCCAACTGAACGGATTATTTAATGTTCTTATCCGGCATGGGAATTATATTTCTGTTTATTGTAATCTGTCTTCCGCTTCTGTGAAGTCCGGTGATACAGTGAAAACTAAACAGCACATCGGAGAGGTCTTTTCGGATGGAACGGATAATGGACGGACGGTGTTGCATTTCCAACTGCGTCGTGAAAAGGAGAAACTGAATCCGGAGCCTTGGCTCAATCGATAAAGTGATAGTTGAAGATACTAAGAGTATAACGAGCGGACTTCTGTATTAAAGCAGAAGTCCGTCTAATAATTCCAGATATAGTCCGATAGCTTCTTCTATCTCTTTCAGCATAATATATTCTTCTGCCGTATGTGAACGTGAAGAACGTCCCGGTCCTATTTTTACCGATGGAAAAGACATCAATGCCTGGTCGGATAGAGTAGGGGAACCGAAAGGAATACGTCCCATTTTTATTGCTTTTTGGACAAACGGATGTTTCTCGTCGATCCGTGAGGAGTTGAGACGGAACGAGCGGGCTTTGGCTTCGCAAGAGATATGTTTCTTGATTTCAGCAAATAAATCTTCATTCGAGTAAAGCTCGTTGCTACGGATATCAACAACGAAAGTGCACTTATCGGGAACTACGTTGTGTTGAGTACCTGCATTAATTACAGTTACACTCATTTTTACCGGTCCTAGTAACTGCGATTCTTTATCAAAGCGATAGTCGCGGAACCAGGCAATATCATTCAAGACCTTATAAATGGCATTGTCTCCTTCGTTGCGTGCGGCGTGTCCTGCCTTGCCTGTGGCGGTAACGTCCAATACCATAAGCCCTTTTTCGGCAATGGCAGGTTGCATCTCCGTCGGTTCGCCTACGATGGCGAATGAAATGGGGGGGAGTCCAGGTAATACACTTTCAATTCCGTCTTTGCCCGATACTTCTTCTTCACAGGAAGCAAGATAAATCAAATTATATCTCTGTGAAGTACGACATAGTTGCAGAAACACCTGTAATAGAGATACAACACTTGCGCCTGCATCGTTGCTTCCCAGTCCATACAATTTTCCGTTCTCTTCACGTGGCGTAAACGGGTCTTTCCGCCAGCCGTTGACAGGTTTGACGGTATCTATGTGGGAATTGAGCAGTATAGTCGGCTTCTTCAGGTCAAACATGGGGCTAAAGCACCACACATTATTACCCTTGCGTCCGGTCTGCATACCTTCCATTTCAATATAATTTTGCAGGAAGTCTGCGGCTTGAGTCTCTTCCCGGCTAAGAGAAGGGATACTGATTAATGATTTAAGAAGGCTTGTAGCCTCTGCTGTCATAGTCGGAATATCATATTTCATACTGCAAATATTTTGTCTATTACTTAATATTTGCACAAAGATAGTCGTTTTGCGCAATTGTTTCAAATAAAACTAATACCTTTGTACCATATTTACTAATACAAAGAGTATGACTTATCATCATTTATCTGTCTTAGTCCATCGTCAGGCTGAAAAGTATGGCGACAAGGTAGCCTTAAGGTACCGTGACTATGAGACAGCTCAATGGATTCCGATCACCTGGAATCAATTCTCCGGAACTGTGAGGCAGGCTGCCAATGCGCTCGTTGCGTTGGGAGTGGGAGAACAAGAGAATATCGGTATCTTTTCGCAAAACAAGCCTGAATGGTTTTATGTAGATTTTGGTGCATTCGCCAATCGTGCTGTGACCATTCCATTTTATGCGACCAGTTCACCGGCACAAGCACAATACATTATCAACGACGCACAAATACGCTATCTTTTTGTAGGTGAGCAATTTCAATACGACGCTGCATTCAGTATCTTTGGCTTTTGCACCTCACTGCAACAACTGATTATCTTTGACCGTTCGGTCGTAAAAGACCCCCGTGATGTGTCGTCCATCTATTTTGATGAGTTTATGGCGATGGGAGAAGGACTTCCGCACAATGATGTGGTGGAAGAGCGTACGGGACGTGCTTCTTATGACGATTTGGCTAATATTCTTTATACGTCCGGAACGACAGGTGAACCGAAGGGAGTCATGCTTCATCATTCTTGTTATTTGGAACAGTTTCGCACTCATGACGACCGCCTGACTACGATGTCGGATAAGGATGTTTCTATGAACTTCCTTCCATTGACGCATGTATTTGAAAAGGCTTGGTGCTATCTCTGTATCCATAAAGGGGTACAGATCTGTATCAATCTCCGTCCGGCGGATATACAGACAACCATTAAGGAAATTCGTCCGACATTGATGTGCAGCGTTCCTCGTTTCTGGGAAAAAGTGTATGCCGGAGTACAAGAGAAGATCAATGAGACCACAGGAATGAAGAAAGCATTGATGTTGGATGCTATCCGGGTTGGTAAGATTCACAATCTTGATTATCTGCGGAAAGGAAAGACGCCTCCTGTGATGAACCAATTGAAATATAAGTTCTACGAAAAGACAATTTATTCTTTACTGAAGAAGACCATCGGTATTGAAAACGGGAATTTCTTTCCGACTGCCGGTGCTGCCGTACCCGATGAAATCAATGAATTTGTCCATTCGGTAGGCATTAATATGGTTGTCGGTTATGGACTGACAGAGTCTACGGCTACTGTGTCTTGCACATTGCCGGTGGGATATGATATCGGTTCGGTAGGTGTTGTATTGCCGGGAGTTGAAGTGAAGATCGGTGAGGATAATGAAATTCTTCTTCGAGGTAAAACCATTACAAAAGGATATTATAAGAAAGCGGAAGCTACGGCTGCTGCTATTGATTCGGACGGATGGTTTCATACGGGCGATGCAGGCTATTTTAAGAATGGGCAGTTGTTCCTGACAGAGCGTATTAAAGACCTATTCAAAACTTCGAATGGAAAATATATCGCTCCGCAGGCTTTGGAAACAAAGTTGGTTATCGACCGTTATATTGACCAGATTGCTATTATTGCCGATCAGCGTAAGTTCGTTTCTGCTTTGATTGTTCCCGTATATGGATATGTGAAAGAGTATGCGAAGGAAAAAGGTATTGAGTATAAGGATATGAGTGAATTGTTGCAACATCCAAAGATTGTAGGGCTGTTCCGTGCGCGGATAGAAACCTTGCAACAACAGTTTGCGCATTATGAGCAAATCAAACGTTTCACCTTGCTTCCCGAACCATTTAGTATGGAGCGTGGAGAGCTTACCAATACATTGAAACTGAAACGTTCAGTCGTTTCTGAAAATTATAAAGACCTGATTGAGAAGATGTACGAGGAGAGTTGAGAGCCAGGCTTGAGATTCGATGTGAGATAAGTGTACGATTATAATTTATAACTTTTAAATTCTAATTTAAGAAGATGATTACTATTGAACAACTTAAAGACGTGAAAGAGCGCACGGATGCGCTGAGGAGGTATCTTTGACGTCGACGGGAAGAAAATTCAAGTCGAAGAAGAACAGTTAAGAACGCAGGCTCCGGGATTTTGGGATGACCAGAAGAAAGCTGAAGCCCAGATGAAGTTGGTGAAAGACCTGCAAAAGTGGATTGACGGCTATAATGAGGTCAAAACGCTGGCAGATGAACTTGAGCTGGCATTTGATTTCTATAAAGAGGAACTGGTAACAGAGGAAGATGTGGATACTGCTTATGCGAAAGCGCGTGAGGCGGTAGAAGCGCTTGAACTCAAGAATATGCTTCGTGATGAGGCCGACCAAATGGATTGTGTGTTGAAGATCAATTCCGGTGCCGGTGGTACGGAGAGTCAGGATTGGGCTTCTATGTTGATGCGTATGTATTTGCGTTATGCTGAGACAAATGGCTATAAGGCTACTATTGCCAACCTTCAGGAAGGTGATGAGGCCGGAATCAAAACCTGTACGATCAATATTGAAGGGGATTTTGCCTACGGTTATCTGAAAGGAGAAAATGGGGTGCACCGTCTGGTACGTGTCTCTCCTTACAATGCACAGGGTAAACGTATGACATCTTTTGCTTCTGTCTTTGTCACCCCGTTGGTAGACGACAGTATTGAGGTGAATATTGAGACGGCACGTATCTCTTGGGATACTTTCCGAAGCGGTGGCGCCGGCGGTCAGAATGTGAACAAGGTAGAATCCGGAGTTCGTCTGCGTTACCAATATAAAGATCCTTATACAGGTGAGGAAGAGGAGATTCTGATTGAAAATACGGAAACCCGCGACCAGCCTAAGAACCGTGAAAATGCAATGCGCCAGTTGCGTTCTATCTTATATGATAAAGAGTTGCAGCACCGTATGGCAGAACAGGCGAAGGTGGAAGCGGGAAAGAAGAAGATCGAATGGGGCTCGCAGATCCGAAGTTATGTATTTGACGACCGCCGTGTGAAAGATCATCGTACCAACTATCAGACTTCGGATGTGAACGGAGTGATGGATGGTAAGATAGAGGATTTTATTAAGGCTTATCTGATGGAATTCTCTTCACAGGAATCATAAAATACAAAATTAGCAACTGTTATTTTTGGAAAGTTAAAAGATTTGTCCTTACTTTGTTAGCGTTGAACTTTAAAGCTAACTATTATGGGCAAGGGTAAGAAAAAAGTAGCGATTAGTAAGAAGGAAGAAGAGCAGGCCCAGAAGGTTGTCAAAATAGTGTTTGTCTCATTAATTATTTTGGCACTGATTATGCTGATTGCCTTTTCCTTTTTCGGCTGATAATCTCACCACAGGTTTGTGTAATCTGTGGTGAGTTTTTTGTAATACTACTGTAACCGGATTGTCATTCTTGTGTATCCTTGCAGTTGTACTTTTGCTGCGGATTAAGTAGCAAACAACTGAAATGAGTAGAATTACAACAACAGTCGTAACATTATTGTTGGCGGCAACAGCTTTCGGACAGGCTAAAGAAGACGCCGGAGATGGCAAAAAAATAGATAAGCAGACGATGGAATGGAAAGACTATTTGCCCGAGATTCACGGAACGATTCGGGGAAAATACGAATTCCAGACAGAAACAGAGGAAAGTCGTTTTGAAGTACGTAACGCGCGCTTTAGTGTTTCGGGAAATGTGCATCCTTTGGTTGCTTATAAAGCGGAAATCGACCTTTCTGACGAGGGCTCTATTAAAATGCTGGATGCGTATGCACGTGTCTTTCCGATGAAAGATCTTAATTTCACGATTGGGCAAATGCGGGTACCTTTTACAATTGATGCTCATCGTTCTCCTCACCAACAGTATTTTGCCAATCGTTCATTCATAGCCAAGCAAGTAGGAAATGTCCGTGATGTCGGGTTCACTGCTGCTTATAAACATACGAGTGGCTTCCCGTTTATTCTTGAGGCCGGATTATTTAACGGTTCGGGGCTTACCAATCAGAAAGAATGGCATAAAACATTGAACTACTCGGTTAAAGCTCAGTTATTGCCCGGCAAAAATTGGAATATAACACTCAGCACCCAGATGATAAAGCCGGAATCCGTACGGATTAATATGTATGATGCCGGTATTTACTATCAAAATAATCGTTTTCATATTGAAGCGGAATATCTATATAAAATGTACGGGCATGAGACGTTTAAAGATGTGCACGCTGTGAATAGCTTTGTCAATTACGACTTGCCTTTGAAGAAAGTATTCAATAAAATTTCTTTTCTTGCACGTTATGACATGATGACGGATCATAGTGACGGCAAAATAGATAAGACGACAAATGCCTTGGTTATAAACGATTATGCACGCCATCGTGTCACGGGTGGGATCACACTTAGCCTTTCAAAAGCTTTCATTGCCGACCTTCGTTTGAACTTCGAAAAGTATTTCTATAAAAAAACCGGTATCCCGAAAGAATCGGAGCAGGATAAAATCGTAATTGAATTTATGACAAGGTTCTGATTTTTATGATTACTTTTGTGGCATGGCACAAGAAATAGAACGTAAATTTTTAGTTATCGGAGAGTATAAGTCGTTGGCATTTGCGAAAAGTCGTATTGTGCAGGGATATATCAGCAGTGCTCGTGGAAGGACTGTCCGGATACGTATCCGGGATGATAAGGGATACCTGACTATCAAGGGGGCTTCCAACGCTTCCGGTACAAGCCGTTATGAATGGGAAAAGGAACTGTCTTTGCCGGAGGCGGAAGAACTGATGAAATTGTGTGAACCGGGAATTATTGACAAGACCCGTTATCTGGTTCGTAGCGGCAGGCATATATTTGAAGTTGACGAGTTTTATGGTGAGAATGAGGGGCTTGTGGTGGCGGAAGTCGAGCTGGCTTCTGAAGATGAGGCCTTTGTGAAGCCGGACTTTATCGGTGAAGAAGTGACGGGCGATATACGTTATTACAATTCCCAACTAATGAAAAAACCGTATAAGATGTGGTGAACGTTAACAAATAAACCGTATATTTGTTCTTATAATAAAAAGGGTAGTATATGGATATGGAACAGTTATATGGTTATGTGCCACGAGAATTGGTTACCTTTATTCTGGTGACCTTATTCTCTTTGTTAATCGGACTCTCACAGCGCCGTATCAGTCTGAAGCGTGAAGGGGAGACAACTCTTTTCGGTACTGACCGTACATTTACTTTCATCGGTATATTAGGCTATCTTCTTTATATATTGGACCCTACGGGGATGCGTTTGTTTATGGGAGGAGGCGCTGTTTTGGGACTGTTGCTGGGACTGAACTATTATGTGAAGCAGGCTCAATTTCATGTTTTTGGCGTGACGACTATTATTATCGCCTTAATCACCTATTGTCTGGCTCCCATTGTGTCCACCCAACCTTCCTGGTTTTATGTCATGGTGATTGTGACGGTACTTCTGCTTACAGAACTAAAGCATACCTTTACGGAATTTGCCCAGCGGATGAAAAATGATGAAATGATTACGTTGGCAAAGTTTTTGGCTATTAGTGGTATTATATTACCTATGCTTCCACATAAAAACCTGATTCCGGATATAAATCTGACTCCTTATTCTATTTGGTTGGCAACAGTGGTCGTCTCAGGTATTTCCTACCTCTCTTATTTGCTGAAGCGGTATGTGTTTCATGAATCCGGTACTTTGGTGTCCGGTATTATAGGTGGGTTGTATAGTAGTACAGCCACTATTTCGGTACTTGCACGTAAAAGTCGGAAAGCTTCGGAGCAAGAGGCTACGGAGTACGTCGCAGCCATGTTATTGGCGGTCAGTATGATGTTTTTGCGTTTTATGATACTGATACTTATTTTTAGCAGGGAAATCTTTCTTTCTATTTATCCGTACCTGTTGATAATGTCAGTGGTATCCGCGATAGTAGGTTGGTTTGTTCATTCACGGCAGAAACTTCCTAAAGATACTTCTGTCGAGTCGGAAGAGGATGATAGCAGCAATCCATTGGAATTTAAGGTTGCGTTGATCTTTGCTGTATTATTTGTCGTATTTACGGTTTTGACACATTATACTTTGGTTTACGCCGGTACAAGCGGATTGAATTTGCTCTCTTTTGTATCCGGTTTCAGCGATATAACCCCTTTTATTTTGAACTTATTGCAAAATACGGGGAGCGTTGCCGTACTGATTATTACAGCTTGCAGTATGCAGGCGATTGTAAGTAATATATTGGTGAATATGTTTTATGCCTTATTTTTTGCCGGGAAAAGAAGTAAACTTCGTCCTTGGATTTTGGGAGGCTTCGGAGCAGTGATTGCCTGCAACCTTGTTTTACTATTATTCTTTTATCTTTAAGAAAGTCTCCTTTTTTCTATTTGTCATACAAACATCTTCTTTTTCGTTTACTTTCTGCTAATGGAAAGATTGAAAAACTTTGTTTTTCTTTTTTCTTTTTGTGTTTTATTAAAAAGTTGGTTTTATATTTGTTATCTTGTAATATTTAATCTACTTTTGCTGCTGATTAGCATTGTATTAGGGAACAATGTAGAACAAATAAGCAAAAATAAACGCGTAAGACGCAGGTTATGGGAAATGAGGGCGAAGGGCATAGTGCTTTCCTTGTACAAGGAAAGCCGGTGTCGTTTATATGTAAGCACAAAAAGATTTGGCATATTTCTAGAATAAAACTACTATTTTGTGTGTTGTTTTTATTCTTTTCCTTTTTAGGGGTAGAATGCTATGCTCAATCTTCTATGCGTAAGAAGGCAGTGGAAAATAAGGATTCCATCATGCCTTTTAAGTCTCGATGGGCATTTAAAACAAATGCTGTCGAGTGGCTTGTATTGTTACCTAATGTTACTGCCGAATTCGATTTGTTCGGTTCTCCTTATAAACACTACACATTAAGTCTCGGTATCAAAGGCAACTGGAATACTTCTCAAAATTATAAACCTAGCATTGTATATAATCTGGTTGATGCCCGTATGGAGTTCCGGAAATATTTCCGTACTACTCAACGTAACTTCCATCATCTGGATTCTGCTTCTTTCTTTCAACGGATGAAAGAGGAAGTGTTCACTATTAAACGTTTCCATCCTCGTTATTGGCGTGCCTATTATTGGGGGGTGTATGCTGACGTTGCTAATTATAATTTTAAATTTGGTTCGACAGGAATGCAAGGTTCTGCTTACGGTTTGGGTGTATCCGGTGGATTCAGTATTCCTTTATATGGTTATCGCCAGAACTTCATTGATTTGGAGTTAGGTGCCAGTGTCGGATTTGTATATACTAAATATGATGCGTATAAGCATGATGCTGAGAGTAATTGTTATCCTCGCTTACCTGAAAAAAGTAAGGGAGGTCATTTAGTTCCTTTCCCGGTTGTCAGTGATTTGCGGGTAGCTTTTGTTTATCGTTTCTCTACTTCTGTCAAGAACAAGTATAAACTAATTGATTATGATAAGATAAATGCGCGTGCGGAAGCTAAGCGTCAAAAGCAATTGAGGCGTGATTCTATTAGTGAAGCACGGGATAGGGCGAAACATCTGAAAGAGTTGCAGAAAGACTCTATACGATTGGCAAAAGAAGCTTTGGATCAGATAAAGGACTCACTTAAGAGACAAGATAAGTTGATGAAAGATTCTTTGGAACAAGTGAAAAAGTTGGAGAAGAAAAATTCAAAGGAAGAGAAGAAGCAAGCTGGGAAAGTAGTGGAAACACCTGAGATACAACAATCAACGGAGGAACAGCAACCTGCTCAGGAGAAACAGCCTGCTAAGTCTGACTCGCCTGAACCGCAGGCCGTCGAACCACAATCTTTGAAAGATCAGGGAATCGTGCCACTAACGACTAATGAGGGAGGTGAAGCGTAATGAAAGTGACTGTTATATATCAAATTCTATTGGCTTCCTTGCTTTTGGTCGGTTGTACAAAGGTAGATCTGTGTGATGAAACTACACATCCGCACGTGGTGGACGGGTTCTCGGTTACATATAATTGGAATGAACTGGGCTTATCTGCCGATGAAACGCCTGAGAAACTATATTTTGTAGCTACTCGTATCTTGAATACACGCCATATAGTTTATCAGACAGATAAAGATGGAAACTTTAAAGTGGAGAAGAGCAAAGAAGAAACGGCAATAACTCCTGATGACGGAAATACTGAAACTTCGGGTGATGGCTCAACCACTCGCGACAATACCGACATCACGACTCCCGATGACCAGTCCGAACCTCAGAGTGAGTATCAGCCTGATATCAAGCTTCCTGGAGGTGAATATGTGATGATGGCTTTTACTGATCCGGCATATCCGATGGTGAAGAAAGAGAAGAAGGATGAGGACGGGAATGTTGTAAAAGACATGAATGATAATATCGTCATGGAGGAAGTGAAAGATACGAGAGTTGAATTGCATAATTTGGATGAATTCAAGGAAAACGATGCTGTTCACATGAAAGAAGTAAAAATGCGTCATCATGCATTAGAGAGTGTTACGGATATTGTTCATGATACATGGAAGGATTTGAATCCCGGCATTGAACATGTATGGGAGGCAGGTCGTAGATTAATCATTTCCCGTTGTGATTATCTGGAACTGAATGCGGGGAATAATTATGAACAACCATTCAATTTCACCTCTTTAACTCAGCATATTGATATTAACTTTTACCTGGACTTGGTAGAGGATGGAGAGGGTGAAGATAAACAACAGCTGAAACCGGAAGATATCAAATATATTTTTGTCGAAATGTCTGGAATTGTACCGGAAATTTCTCTTTCTACCGGATTGTTGAATACTTCATCTTTGAAAAGGGTGATTGTGAAAGTGCCTGTTCCTACTACTGGAGAAACTATAACGGAAGAAAGTGGCAAGAAATGCACCACCTTGAAATGTACTGCCTCTATGGATGTGTTCGGTTTAGTCGGTGGTATGGATAATTATGCGATTATGGGACCGGGAGTTTGCTGTCTGGCTCTTTCAGTGAAGACCGGAACAAAAGAATTTATTTCTAACGGTATAGCCAATCTTTCCAGAAAGATCAAGGAATTAGGCTTGACCGAAGAAACCGGACAGGTGAATGAGCGAAGGAGACTGAAAGATAGCGGTGAATTGACTATTGATGTCCATTTACGTATCACTCCTTCCGGTGCACAAGGTGGAGCAGGTAGTGATGGAGTAATAGGCTGGGACGATGTAACGAATGAGATTCATGTGGATATATAAAAGTATGATGGAAAGAGGTCAAACATATATAGGCGTAAGACAGGTCTTGTGGGTAGGACTTTGTATGTTGCTGCTGTGCGGTTGTTCCAGAGGTACGTATGTGGGCGAGTTACCGGAAGATGACGATGCACCTTTGACGGAGAATATTCCTATCGTTTTAGGTTTTGGTGTATCGAGCTTTGATATATTGACGCGTGGAAGTGGAGCTGTCGAGAGTGGAACAAATTTAGAATTTTGGAAGAATGCGAAGTTCTACGTTTATGCATTTAATAAGAATGTAGAAACCGATTTGTCTGTTCGTTGGAGTGAGGCAAATGAAGACATTTGTTTATTGGATGCAAACAGACTTTCGGAAGATGGGGGACAATCCTCCAGCCATGGGAAAGAGGTTCGGGTAAAGGTTGATAATTCGAACTTAATGCTATTCTTTCCTGATGATAAAACAGGCTCACAGGATATTTACTATAATATGAAGCATACGGATTGGCCGTATAACTTCTTTGCTTATTATCTGGATGATTTGGATTTAACACAACTTCAATGCGTTCGGGAGAAGAATCGTATTTATTATGATGTAGAGTTGGATGGGCGTAGGGATTTTATGTCTTCTGTGGCCAATCCCAAATTGCAGGAAGATAAATATGCAAATAATCCCTATAAACAAAAAATCATGGACCGTGCATATAGCGCCTATTCTGCTAGTCATGGTTTGAATCCAGTGTTTAGTTTTCAGCACCATTTGGTACGTCTGCGATTTGTAATCTGCCGTCCGGAGGAGGGTGGAAGTGTACCTTCTATCAATGAAAGTTTGGTTGTAAAAAAGGTTAGTGTAAAATCTAAAGTTCGGGGACGTTTTACCGTTGCTGTCAATGATATAGATGCGGATGATGCAGGAAAACCTCATGTAGGGCTATCTTTTAATAGAGAAGACTACGCGTCGGAGGAGGCTTATGCGAATAGTGAAGACTATCTGTACTTGTTGAAAAAGAATGGTGAGGAGATAGGGAGTGACGGATGGTGTCGGGTAATTGACTGCAAGAAGTATTCAGAGTTAAGTGCGGAAGATAAAAAGAAGCCTTCTTTTTTAGGAAAAGAAGATGAGAATGATAATAGCGGTGCTAGCTTGTTATTAGCGCCTGCTACTACTTATTCGGCACGTATCTTTTTGGATGAAGATAAGTCGAGTGACCCGGGACATGGATTTGTAGATGTTGATTTGGAGCCTGGTGGAGGAGTTGGTTTTGTAGCAGGTGGTGCGTATGTAATCTATTTAACAATTAATAGTTTATCTGATATTAAACCTAATGTTGAAATCGGCGAATGGACACCGGGTGGAGAAACTATATTAGATCCGGATGGGGAATTTGAAGATAAATAAAATGTGAAATTCAAATATATTTATTAATTTAAATTGTATTATTTATGAAACGATTTCTTCTTTATGCAATGATGACAGCCGGAGTGTTGGCGTCTTGTTCACAGGGTGAGAATGATGGTTTACCTCAAGGTGATTCTGTAAATGGAGGTACTGATGCAGCTCCTATTCTATTGTCGGCTGTAGCTCCTTCAGCTTCTGTTGAGGCTTCGACAAGAAGTGCAGGTACTGTTGGTGGGAAAGGTGACGCTAATGTTTGGAGTGGTCAAAGATTGCATATTTTTGCATTCCAAAAAGACGCAACTACTGGTGAAACTTATGGTGATAAAATTACAGGTGATAAGACTTTCTTTGATAAGATTGGTATTGCTGCCAGTGACAATGAAACCGTAGTTAAATGGGAAAATGATCAGACTTTATATTTCCCTCGTAGTGGTGCTTATGATTTCTTTGGTTACTATGCAGATGATGCATTGGGAGCAAATCCAACTTATGAAACAGGAACAAATACATTATATGCAAACTTTACAATTGATGGCTCTCAGGATCTTATGATTGCTAAAGCAAAATTGTCAACAGAACAGGAGGCTGCACTTGGCGATGACAAGTATAAAGCATATAGTGCATATACTGCTCGTAAAGGATATCAACCAGCAATGACATTTGAACACTTATTGACTCGTTTAACTTTTAATATACAAGGTATGGGCGATCAAGGTCCGGAAAATGTATATGTAAAGAGTATTCGTGTTAAATCAAGAAATACAGGTAAATTGGTTTTTGCTTATGTAACAGATACTGATAAGGGGGCTGTTTTTGACCAATTTACACCGGAGACTCTCCCTTTCTTATATCTGAAAGAGAGAAATATGCAAGGTGTTATGCAGGCATTGGACGCAGACATTACTTTCACAGAGGCTGACCTGACTGAGGATATAAAAGATTTCAAAGGTACTATCGGAAAATACCATGCGTCTGCAACTGGTGCTGCAAGTGCGACTCCCGTAGGAGAAGCTTTGTTGGTTGAACCGGGTGTAACATCGTATGCCCTTGAAGTGGATGTTGTACAATATTATAATAAAAATGGTAAGATAATAACAGATTTAACTCAACGTGAAAAGACTTATAAGTTGAATTTGGACATTGCTGAAGTTGCTCCTCCTAAAGGTGAACCGACTCCCACAATATTTGAAGCTTCTAAATCTTACGATGTAACTATTCAGGTACATGGCTTAACTAAGATAACTCTTACTGCTAAATTGGGCGAATGGAAAGATGGAGGAAGTATCGTGTTCGATCCTGATAATGATTTTTCAAATGATGTAAAATAAGTAATGAATATGAAAAAGAATCTTTTATATGTAATGGCAATGGCCGCTGTTTTCGCAGGCTGTTCAAGTGGTGAAGGTTTTGACGAAAAAGAAGGAAATAATACTCCAATAGAACCGGTAGATAATAGTGAAGTCGAAATAGCTTTCGGAAAGGCAACTACGGTGAGTGCAGTGCAACAGTATAATAATACTAGAGCAGCTCTTGGGGATACCTGGAACGGTGAACAAATTGGAATTTGGGGAGTAGATCGTTCAGAAACTGCAGAATGGAACTTGGTTAGTTCTCATATATTTGGGCAAACTGATCCTGTGACTGCTACGGTTGCAAGTGGTGGAGATGTGACTTTTGATAATGGCCCTTATTACTATCCGATGAGTTCTAAAGTTAATTATAGTTTCTATTCTTGTTATCCGGTCGTTAGAACTGCTGTTGCTGCTAGGAGGTCGATTTCTTGTCCATATACAATTGATGGTAAGACTGATATTATGTGGGGAAGTGCAGTTTGTGAAGATAAGATGGTCGATGGTGTTACATACTCAGGTTATAATGCATTATATTTTCGTAAAGTGGTTGACGCACCTGTTCCTGATTTGAAATTTCAACATTGCTTGACTAGATTAAACTTTGTAGTTCAAAAAGGAATTGAAGGGGGAGGAAAACCTGTCCCTGTTGCTGTTCAAGATATAAAAGTCTTGAATGTTCCTACTGCGGCTAATTTAACAGTTGTGGGAGATGGTGCTGGAACCTTGACAGAGTCTGGTGCAACAGGTGAGTTGTCTTTGTATAATGGAGATACTCCTTCTTTTGATACGATTGTTGTTCCTGAACTTGGTCAAGAAAAAGCATTGGGAACAGTGCTGTTAATGCCTTCAAAAACAAAAGAATATGAGTTGGAAGTTACTTTGGTAGCCCTCGACGAGAATAACACTCCTACTGGAAAACCAGAAAAGGGTATTGTGAAAATTAACAGTAAAGTCGATTTCGCTCCTAATACCAAATATAAAGTCACTTTGACAGTGTATGGATTACAGATAGTCCAGGTTCATGCTACATTGGGTAAGTGGGAAACCGGAGAGGATATAACTCAAGAGGTCAATTAAACATTAAAAAAGTGTTTATGAATAAATGGATATTAGGTGTATCGGTTATATTATTTTTACTGACATCTTGTAGTAAAGATAATGATGAGGGTACACCTCAATCTGATGATATAATGAATGGAGGGGCTGAATTGAAATTCAGCTCCGATGTTCTTTCGTCTATCGTGGTTGACGTTGATCCTACTAGAAGTTCGACTCGTGCGCCATTGAGCTCTTTTGAGAACAACTCTCAAATTGGAATTTATGGAATACCGGGAGTTGATGGAGGGAAGAATGAATCATGTAATTTGCGTGATTGTAAATTTGAATCCGATTTTCAAAAATATTTGTTTAATGGTCGATATACCTATGTTTCTGGGTATGACGAATTACAATCGGAATTTCAGGCTACATATCCATCACGAGCAAATCCTGCTTTATATTTGTATGGGTATTATCCTTATACGGACAAGGCGGAATATCGTGAAATTGCCGGAGCTTCTCAGTGGGCTGTTCCATGGCAACTAGATACTGACAATATGGCTAATACAATAGACTATCTTTATACAGGTGAAAAATTCGTTCGATATTCAGAATGGGGACTCAATCCAATTACTTTGGAGTTTCAACATGCCTTTGGTAGAGTGGATTTTAAGTTCTATACGACGAGTATGGCTGTTCTTAATAAGAATTATACTGTAGAGTCTGTTACAATAACTTGTATTTCCGGTAAAAAAGGTTGGATGGCAATTGCCAATGGAAGTATGTCATTTACAACAGAGCAATTTACTTCTACATATAAAGTCGTGGATGGTTCTGTCGCATGGAATATACCAGGTGAACCGGCAGCTCGTTTTATGTTTCCTCATACTCAGACGCTGATAAAAGAAGTGACTTGTGTTATGAGAAGCGGAGCTGGAGAGGTTAAGAAATATACTATTTATGATCAATATTCCGGTTATACAATTCCGGTACGGCAAGGAGAAATAACAAATATGAATGTTAAATTCTTGCCAAAAGATGCATCCATCTCATCTGCAGTCGATGTAAATTCATGGGATAGCAATACGACTATTGATAAAGATGTAAAGTTATAATAACGACATGACACGAATCGTAAAATATCTGTTCTTCTTTATTTTGCTGCTTGGAGCTGGAGCACAAGAGATGTGCGCCCAGCAAATAGCAGTGAAAACCAATGGCTTGTCACTTTTGGCAGGAGTGCCTAACTTAGGATGTGAACTTGTAGTGGGAGAACGCTCCAGTGTTGATTTAAGTTTCTATGGAGGATACAAACCTTGGGGGACAGATATCAAGCTTATCGGAGTACAGCCGGAGTATCGATATTGGTTTAACGGACGTCCTATGGTGCGTGAATACATCGGTATATCCGCTTTAGGTGCGAGCTATGATATGCATCTGGGAAAACATATTTACGATGGAGATGCCATAGGTATTGGTATAACGATGGGATATTCAATGGTATTGGGAAAACGCTTGAACCTTGAATTTTCGGCAGGTTTCGGAGCCGTTTGTTTCTGGCACCAACAATACTATGAGAATGATAATTTTGAGGATTATCTGATCAATAATCCGGGAAAGACGAATGCGCATGGATATAAATTGTTTCCAGCCAAGTTAGCGGTTTCTATTTCTTATATTATTAGATAGTTAGAAAGTGAGATTGTAGATATGAAAGTAAATTTGATAAGGGTGAACGGAGCTATGAAAATAGCTTTTCTATTGATATGTTATTTAGCTACTTGTGTTCAGTTGAATGCGCAAGCCCCCAAATTAGTGATGGGACGTATTTTGGACAAAGAAGCATCCGAGAAGAAACGCAAACCTATCCCGTTTGATATTTCTTCTATTGGTGACATAAAGATTTATTATTTCAATACCGTTCAAGAAGGAAAGGATATGGAAGCGGCACTGAACAAAGACAATATCAGTTTGACCCTTTCAGCCATGTACGAAGTACCCGATGCGACGGGAGCTTATCAGATTACTTTACCGGAGACCGGTTCATTGGTTATCAAAGTAAGTACGGCGCCCGCTGTATTTGAAGCAATCAGTGGTCGACGGGAGATTACTACGTATGTAGATATGGGACACATGATTAGTCAGGTAACCGTTGTGGGGCAACGTACGGAGGTTACGTCCATGCCCGAAACGCCTGATCAGTATGGAGATATGATTATTTTGAACGGAGCGAAAGTTGCAGTTCCTCCACGTATTGGAAAGGACAATGCCCGAATGATCGTACAGCCATACGTGATAAATAATAGTAAAGGAAAGAAAGTTGAAATGTATCGTCTGCCTCGTGTATACGATGGTTCGCAATATTATCTGACTCAGGACCGTCGTATGGGATATGATATAACCCGGGATTCGCTGGACGCTTTTATCATTGAAAACGAACCCCTCTCAGCGGAGAAGGCTTCCTATATGTGGAATGATACAATCAAACTATCCAATGCGCAAGATAACTTCCAAGTGCTGGCTCTTATGCAGATGGAAGATTATACGCGTCCTTATTACGAACGCTTGTTGGAGCTCTCTACCCGTAGCCCCAGACGTCCGTTACGTTTCCTCGAATATTCGCTCGACCAGTATGAACTGGACCCTAAGAAATATGAGGAAAAACCGAAAGTTGAACGCCGTACCGGTGTGGAAGACATTTCTTTGAGCTTCTTACTGGGGAAGGCGGAATTGGATCCTGAAGATCCTAATAATGAAGTACAGTTGAATAAACTGAAAGCGAAACTGTTGGAGGTGGTAAATGGCGAAAGTTCTACTTTGAAAGAGCTTCATTTGTATAGCGTTTCGTCACCGGAAGGTTCTTATGCGTCTAATATGGCTTTGTCGCAACGTCGTCTGGCGTATGCACGTTCGTTGGTGTACTCTGTTATTCCGGCTCATACGATGCAACGTTTGTATACTTATACACCTAATGATTCGCGAGTTGCTACTTGGTTGGAGGTAGCGGATTTGCTGGAGCAAGATACGCTGGCTGCGGAGGCTGCCGCTATTCGCGAAATTGTAGAGAAATACCCGAAGAACCAAGACCAGCAATTTCGGCAAGTAGCTGCTTTACCATATTATAGTACTATTATAAAAAGCCATCTTCCCAAATTGCGTTCAATGAAGTGCGAATATACCGCAGAAATTTATCGTGCCTTGACGAAGGAGGAAATATTGAATCGTTACCGGAATGATCCTGATTATCATTCGGGAAAAAAGAATTTTGCTTTGTATGAATACTGGCACTTATTCAATATGGTGAAAGATCCTAAGGAATTGGAGGAGCTGTATCGCCGTGCATATCACTATTCTCAAGAATTGACGGGTGGAAAACCGTGGGTGCTGGCTGCTAATAATTTAGCGGTGGCTTACTTGAAACGCGATACGGTGGATACGGAAGTATTGAAGCCGTTAATTGATTTCTCAGTGAGAGGCTGTAATGTGGAGCGTACGTTTGACGGACGTGTGATTGGTATTGATAATGTTGAGGAGGTGGTAGCCAATCAACTTGCCATGTATTTGAAGAAGGGAGATTTCTCGGAGGCCAGTCGTCTGGCGCAATTGCTGCCCGACAATGAGAAGAACAAGAAGATAAAGGCATTTGCGTTCTGCTTGGGAGGATATTATAAAGTGACCAGCGGATTGAATGATGCGGAAATAGCCCGTCGTCTGGAAACATTTGAATTGGTCAAGAATAGTTCTCCTCTCAATAATGTCGTGATGTGTCTGGCGATGAAGACACACGCATGGAATGAAAAAGCGGAGAAAGCATTGGAGGATTTACCCGCAGACGATCCGAAGACGATGTATCTGAAAGCGGTGTTATATTGTCGTAAAGGAGACTTTTATGCCATGCAGGCAGAAGAGGCGTTGACAAACTGTTTCAAGAAGGACAGCAGTTATATCTCAATAGCCGAATGGGATGGAGATATCAGTGAAGACTGTTTCAAATATGCTAAGATGGGGTATGAAGATGCAATGACTACGGGAGGAAATGAATAGCTTAAATAGATAAATAATGGTGATGAAAAGATATATATTGACGTGTATTTGTTGTGGAATATTTGCGGGCGGCGTACTTGCCCAGCAGCAAGATTCCATTGCAAAGATGCGAGATGCAGCAGCTGCTCAGGATTCCGCAATGCAACGAAGAAGCCAGGCCGATACAGCCTATCGTGTGAAGTTCAATGCAATGAAGTATTCAATGCAGAAACGTTATCAGCCTAAAGGGATGGAGTTCAACAATAAAAAGTTTCTTGATAACTTCTTCTTCGGTTTTTGGGGTGGTTACAACCGTATTATTCCACAAGGGGATATGAATCTTTCCGGCGGACCGGAAATCGGACTGTCTGCAACTAAATTCTTTTCTTCTAAAAACGGAATGCGACTCTATGGAACATGGCAAAGCGCCAGTCGCCAGAGTGATAATGAAAAATGGAGCAATTATTCGTTCGGTATAGATCATATATTCAATCTTAGTACGGCTTTTGCCGGATATAATCCTTATCGTATGTTCGAGATTTCTACGGTTGAAGGGCTGGGTGTACATCTCGCTTCTTTGGCTGGAGAGAAAAAAAGAGCGGGCGATTTCCATCTAGGTTTACAGATGAAGTTGGCCACCGGCACGCGTCTGGACGTGTTTGTAGAACCGGCAATCTCCTTTTATACCGATAATATCGATATCTCCGGAGAAAATAACTGGCACGGATATGATTTGGGATTTAATGCCCGTGTGGGGATGAATTATCGTTTAGGTACCTTCAAGCAGCGTGGAAGTACGGAAGCAGGAGAGGAGAACTTCTTGGACAATACTTTCATCAGTGCGGCTATGGGACTTCAAGCGCAAAATTCCTCATTGGCCAGGGAACAAGGACTGCTGGGCTCTACAGGACCTGTTTTTAATGTGTCCTTAGGTAAATGGTTTTTGGATCTGTTTGGTTTCCGCTTATCTGCATTCGGATCGTATGATGCGTGGAAAGAGAATCAAAAGGCAGGTATGGACAGAATGACTCTGTATGGAGGCGGACGGGCAGAAGTGATGTTGAATCCTTTTGTGTTGTTCAAGAAAGAAGCGCGTTCTATGCGGTGGGGAGTTGTCCCGATGTTCGGTGTCGAGTTGGGGATGATGAAGAAACAGGATGAGCAGGAGGTTATTTCTAAAACATATACGGGATGGACAGGTGGAGTACAGTTTAAGTATTATCCGATAGAGAACTTGGCTTTCTTCGTAGAACCACGTATGTCCTTCGTACCTTATACCTTTACAGAGAAGACGATTTCCGGAAAAGTGAATGAGTATTCTTTTATGGATAAGCTGATGAATATTAGTGTAGGGGTCGAATTGCGTCGTCCTACTCGTCCGCAATGGCAGCAGTTAGCCAAACTTAGGGGAGATTTTACTCCTTATTATTATACTTCTTATGCTGTCGGCATGATAATGCCGCAACAGTTGAACCGGCCTACTTCACGCCGTCCGGGTTTCATTACCGGAGCTGCGGTCGGACGGCAGTTTAGTCCGCTTTCCGGATTCCGTTTAGGACTTGACTTCAACAATGCGGCTACCCGTTTGGCGGATGCTAAGGTTGACCGTTACACTTTTACGAGCCTTTCTTTGGATTATATGTTTGATATATCCAATTGGGTAATCGGTTATGATCCGGAACGTAAGTTTGGTACGGAAGTTTTTGCCGGTCCGGTCATTACCCATCGCTTTGAACCGGGAAAGACCTATTTGGGAGGAGAAGGCGGTGTACGTCCTTATTGGAGGCTAGGTGAGCAATTTGATGTTTTTGCTGAGTCTAAATTGCGACTGTATACGCAACGTTATATTAATTCGCGTGAGGGTAAGGGAACTCCTTTACAGCTCTCTTTTGCGGTGGGTACTTCGTATCGATTCAGCCCTTCTTATCGTAAGAGATTGTTAGAAAGCGGTTTTGGTGATGGAACATTCTGGGGAAATACTTTCATCAGTGGAGGGGTCGGCTTTCAGTTCCTGAGTGGCTCGGGACGTTCTATGGGGGCTTTAGCTTCGGTAGGGCCTACTATGAGTGTATCTGCCGGTAAATGGTTTCTACCTTTCTGGGGATTACGTTTCTCCGGTTTTGCAGGTATAAGTAGTTGGGGGCAGGCTGCGCGTGAAGATGGAACTCTTGCTGACAAGCGAACGATGCAAGGAGGAGTCCGGATAGAGAGTATGTTGAATCTTCTTTCTTTCTGGCAGCATGATAATGAACAACGTTGGGGAATTGTTCCGATGTTAGGTCTGGAACTAGGTAAGGTACGGAGGCAAAATGAAAATATAAAGGTTAGTGCGGCAGGTGCTGCATATGCCGGTGTGACGGCAGGGCTGCAATGTAAATATTACTTCTCCGATCATACGGCATTATTTATAGAACCTCGTTTCTCTCGTATTCCTTATTCTTACAGAGATGTCAACGTTATTGATAATTATGTGGGGCCTCGCATCTCTACGGCAGATAATGTGATGAGTGTGCAGGTCGGACTGGAATTCCGTCGTGCAGGTGGTAAGACGTTGAAAGAGCTGGCTGCTCGCAGAAGTGAATTCGAACCTTATTATTTTGCCTCATGGAATGTAGGTGGAAATATGCCTATTCATCGGGTGAAATTAGATGACGGTTCCAGTCTTGGAGTTTTAATAGGAGTGTCTGGGGGACGGCAGTTCTTCCCTTGTTCCGGTGCACGGATAGGCTTGGATTATGTTGCTTTGCCGGGAAAGAATGGATCGGATGCCCGTAAGTTGATTAGTTTATCGGCAGATTATCTCTTTGATGTGACTCATTTTATGGGAGGTTATAATCCGGACCGTAAATTTGGTGTCGAGTTGTTTGCAGGTCCTGTGTTGTCATTCGGAAAAGAGCCTAATAAAACGAATATTGGTGCGGAGGGCGGCGTACATTTTTATTATAAATTGCTTAAGGGATTCGGTGTTTTTGCCGAACCTCGTTTGCGACTATACACTAAAGATATATGGTCGGGTGGAGATTTGACTCCTGTTCATGCGTCATTCTCGGTGGGAACCTCTTACAGATTTTGATTTATGAGAGTATAACGTGTACTCAAAGTATTGCAAGCTTTTTTAGGGATATTCCTTAAATATAGAATATAAGGCAACTAATTCGTAATGAAGAAGTTGCCTTATTTATTAAATATAGTCATCGCCCAATTGAATTTGGGCGTCATTGACATATTTGCGGATGGAATGTTCTTCGTCTTTACGGCAAATAAGTAAGACGTTTTCGGATTCCGCTATCAGGTATCCTTCCAACCCGTCAATTACAGCGAGTTTTCCTTTCGGTAATACTACCATATTGTCTTTGCTGTTATATAAAAGTGAATGACATTTTAAACTGACGTTACCTTCTTGGTCTCTGTCTGATAAATCATAAAGTGATCCCCAGGTTCCAAGATCAGACCAGCCAAAATCTCCTAATGATACATATACATTATCTGCTTTCTCCATAATGCCGAAATCGATGGACACATTAGGGCATGCTGGGAAATTTTCTTCAATAAATGCTTTTTCTCCATCAGTGGCATAAATTTCCTTTCCGGGCGCCAGTTTAGAAGTCAGCTCGGGCAATAAGGACTCACTCGCTTTGATAATGCTATTTACATTCCACATGAACAGTCCGGAATTCCAATAAAATTCTCCACTTTCTACAAATACTTTAGCTAATTCCAGTTCTGGTTTCTCGGTGAATGTTTTTACTTTGTAGAAGTTATCTCCGGCAGGCTCGGCGATTTGTATATATCCGTATCCGGTTTCCGGTCGATTAGGCTTAATTCCTAGTGTCAGTAGCTTTTCAGAGTGTGAGACAAAATCCAGTCCTTTTTCGATAGCGGCAAGAAATTCATCTTCCTTTAAAATAAGGTGGTCTGAGGGGGCCACTACTATATTGGCATTTGGATTCAGTGCCCTGATGTGATAGGAGGCCCAAGCTATACATGGAGCGGTATTTCTTCGTGCAGGTTCTAGCAGTATTTGTTTTTCGTTTACTTCGGGTAGCTGCTTTTTAACTAAGTCTGCATACATTGCATTGGTAACGATAAGAATATTTTCTGTTGGTATTACCTTTTGGAAACGATCAAACGTTTGTTGTAAGAGTGAACGACCGGTTCCGAAGAAATCTAAGAATTGTTTAGGCAATGTTTTGCGGCTAAACGGCCAGAAGCGGCTTCCAATACCGCCACCCATAATCACGCAATAATTATCCTTGTTTGTCATAACAGAGACTCTATTTAAAAGTTTCTGCTAATGTACGGTTTATTCTCTGAATATAGAAGTGTTTGAGATATGTTTTATTATTTTTCTCTCTTTTTTTCTACCAAACTATTGCAGATTCAAAATAATGTCGTATCTTTGCACCGCAATTAAGAAATCAAGTATGCCCAGATGGCGGAATCGGTAGACGCGCTGGTCTCAAACACCAGTGGATTCACTTCCATCCCGGTTCGACCCCGGGTCTGGGTACTTAGAAATCCTGATAATCACTTGATTATCAGGATTTTCTTCTTTTATGCGGTGTACTAAAAGTGTACTGAATGACGAATACAAAGAAAAGGTGTACTTTTATAGTTTTTCTCCCTGTATCTTTATAATTTCTTAACGCTTATCCTATCTTTTCTTCCTTATTATTGCTGATGTTTTCGGGAAAAGTGAGATTCTTACCTTATATTTGTAGTAAGACTTTTAAAGGTACACGATTATGGAAAATCATATAGAAACCAATTTCAGAGAAATACAGAAGATATTAGATAGCTGTATAGCTCATGACTATAAAACTAAAGTAGATGCACTATTTTTAAAACGTGAATATTTGACACAAGCCCAGCTAAAGGAGTATTTGCGCCAAGAAATTTTCCGTGTGACCGAGGATATTGTAGCTATTCAACAAAAATATCGTGTACTGCAATATATTGTACTGGATATGGATATTCCCGATTTTTTGTGGGAAAGCAGTTTCTTTGAGGATTTGAACTCTGATGAAAAAAGAAAGTATATCAGTTTCCGGTGTTCTGATTTCGATATGGATGCATATTTACGTGAGCCATTCTGTTATGATGAACAGCTTCCTTACTTTTCCATCATTATTAATTTTGTCGTACTTTCTAAGTATTTGAACCATCTTCAAGAACAGGAAAGCGAATACTATATAGATACAGTTGCCATTCAAGCACAAGAACAGACCTTGCCAAAAGAAAAAGAAGAGAGTACGGAAAATAAACCAGTTAAGATTGTAGGTAAAAGTAATCCTTTTAAATCCGTACTTACCCCAAAGGAAATTAGTCTGCTTACCGACTGTATCAATGAAGCTCATGTTTTTACTACCACTATAAATGCAAGAATACTTACCGATTTTTTCGACTGTAAACTTGACGGGGTTCTGAAAGTTAATAATACACGTTTGTTTGCCTACCTTATGATGCAGCTTGGCTGCTATAATTACATTGTTTATGAATGGCAGTCCGTCATAGCAAACAACAAGCTGATATTGGGAAAGATAAAAGGAGAACCACTTACACGTACTGACCTGTCGAGTGCGACAGACCAAGCAAAAAACATCTATCCGAAAGGATATGAAATCATAGACAAATACATCAAACAACTGAAAAAAGGTTGAGCATAGATTGAACGCTCAAACAAAGGTCAATTAGACTTCATTTTCAAGCTCTTAACTTTGCCCTCGTTAACAAAAAAAACGAGGGTGCGCACTTTCATATTGTTTCACCTAAATTCCTAAACAATATGGAAAGAGATTTAGAGTTAAGAGTTTCCGAACTCGAAAAGATGTTGTTCCTTTCAAAGAACGTGCTTAGCTTCGATGAAGCGAGCAAGTTTTTGAATCTTTCAAAAAGTTACCTGTACAAGCTGACTTCGGGTAACTTGATACCCCATTACAAGCCGCAGGGCAAAATGCTTTATTTTGAGAAAGCGGAGTTGGAAGCGTGGTTGCGTCAGAACCCGGTCAAGACGCAGGCGCAGATAGAGCAGGAAGCGCAGAAGTATATACTTAATCGTCCTCTAAAGAAATAATGGCTATGGAGAATAGAAAAGCGACAGAAGCCGGGCAGGATGTCACCATGCAGAAAGAGGATTTCGCAGCCCTTTGGAAAACCATTCATCTAAAGGTGACGGATACTTACGAAGTGCCGCCCGAAATACTTTGGGTGAACGGCTCTACCATTGGCACGCTGGGTAATTTCAGCGCATCCACGGGTAAAGCCAAGAGCAAAAAGACATTCAACATCTCCGCCATCGTTGCGGCAGCGTTGAAGAATGACGAGGTGCTGAAGTATTCGGTATGCCTGCCGCCGAACAAGCGAAAAATCCTCTATGTAGATACCGAGCAGAGCAAATACCATTGCCACAAGGTCATGGAGCGTATTTTGCGGCTTGCCGGACTGCCAACCGACAAGGACAGGGACGATTTTGTTTTCATCGTGCTAAGGGAGCAGACACCCGACAAACGGAAACAGATTATCGGCTATATGCTTGAAAATATGCCCGATGTGGGGTTGCTCATCATTGACGGAATCCGTGACTTGATGTACGACATCAACAGTCCCAGCGAATCAACCGACCTAATCAACCTCTTGATGCGCTGGTCAAGCGGATATAACCTGCATATCCACACCGTACTGCATTTGAACAAGGGGGATGACAACACAAGGGGGCATATCGGTACGGAACTGAACAACAAGGCTGAAACCGTCCTACAAATCACGAAAAGCCAGCAGGACGGTAACATAAGCGAGGTAAAGGCGATGCACATACGTGACCGGGAGTTTGACCCGTTCGCATTCCGTATCAACGACAGCGCATTGCTCGAAGTCGTGGACGGTTATGTATTCAAGCAGCCCAACCAAGACAGGGGCTTTCCACTGGCAGAACTGACGGAGCAACAGCACAGGACAGCTTTGGAAAACGGTTTTGGCAAACAGGTTATATATGGTTACGAGAATGTCCTAAAGACCTTGAAGCAGGGTTATGCAAGTATCGGCTACAAGCGTGGACGCAATATTCATGTGGAACTGAACAAGTTCCTTGTGAACAAGCGCATGATTGTGAAAGAGGGCAAGGGCTACCGCTATAATCCCGATTTCCATTATTAAATGTCAGTTTGGTTTAGTCCGGGTGTATATATAAGAGGAACGGACTTACTATCTCCCTGTATCGGAACAAGCAGGTTTAGTATGGTACGGGTATATATATAACGGACTAAACAGGACTGGCGCACTTTTCAACTATTTTTTAATCCCAAAAAGAAAATGTTATGAACATCGAAGATGTGAAACAAATACCCATCGCAGACTATCTGCACAGTTTAGGTTACTCTCCTGTCAAGCAGCAGGGCAACGGTTTATGGTACAAATCACCGTTAAGGGAGGAACACGAACCGTCTTTCAAGGTGAACACTGACCGCAACCTTTGGTATGACTTTGGCGCAGGCAAGGGCGGCAACATCATTGCATTGGCAAAGGAACTCTATTGCTCCGACAGCGTGCCATACCTTTTAAACCGGATAGCGGAACAGACACCGCACGTTCGTCCGGTCAGTTTTTCTTTTCCCCAGCGTAGGACAGAACCGAGTTTTCAACATTTGGAAGTCCGTGACCTCACCCATCCGGCATTGCTCCGTTATTTGCAGGGGCGTGGCATTAACTTAGAACTGGCAAAAAGAGAATGCAAGGAACTTCATTTTACCAATAACGGCAAACCGTTCTTCGCTATCGGTTTTCCGAACATGGCAGGCGGTTACGAGGTTCGCAATTCCTTTTTCAAAGGCTGCATCGCCCCGAAAGACATCACCCACATACGGCAACAAGGAGAGCCGAGAGAGAAATGTTTGGTATTCGAGGGATTCATGGATTACCTCTCTTTTCTTACGCTCCGCATGAAGAACTGCCCGACCATGCCCGACCTTGACAGGCAGGACTTTGTTATTCTTAACTCCACTTCCAATGTGTCGAAAGCCATTGACGTGCTGTACCCGTATGAGCGCATCCACTGTTTGCTTGACAATGACAAGGCAGGGTATGAAGCGACACGGGCTATCGCATTGGAATATTCCTACCATGTGCGTGACTTTTCGCACAATTATAGGGGTTATTCGGACTTGAACGATTACCTGTGCGGCAGGAAGCAGGAACAGAAAAACATAGCCAGCCAAGTGCAGGAAAGGAAGCAGGAAACAGGACAACGTGCCGCCCCAAGACAAAAGAGAGGTAGGGGCATTTAATCCGGCAGGATTACCAACGGTTGGCAGTTTATTTGGAGAGCAAGGTTATGTTTCGGTAAACCGAAACCACCTTGCTTTGCTTACTGCAAAGGAAATAGCTCCCGTTGGTCGCAATTTCTAAGATACCATCTAAAAATAAAAAAGAATGATAAAGATACAAGATAAATCGGGCGGTCGTCCGGCAAAGAAACGGACGGATAAGCAGAAAAAGGTAGTCAGCACGAAGCTGACCGAATTGCAGTACTACGCCATCAAGAAGCGAGCCGGGGGAGCCGGGTTGCGTATCAGTGAGTATGTCCGGCAGGCTGTTGTTTCGGCAGAGGTCATACCCCGGCTGAACAGGCAGGACGCAGACACCATCCGCAAGCTGGCAGGGGAAGCCAACAACATCAACCAGTTGGCGCACCGGGCAAATGCCGGAGGTTTCGCACTGGTGGCGGTGGAACTGGTGAAGCTCAAAAACAGGATTGTCGAAATCATAAACCATTTGTCGGATGATTGGAAAAATAAAAAAGGGAAGCGGTTTTAAGGGCTGTGTGAACTATGTGCTTGGCAAGGAACAGGCGACTTTGCTTCATGCGGACGGGGTACTGACTGAAAGCAAGGAAGATATAATCCGCAGCTTTTGTATGCAGACCGGGATGAATCCCGATTTGAAAAAGCCGGTCGGACATATTGCGCTAAGCTATTCGGCAGTGGATGTACCCAAACTGACGGACGAGAAGATGATACAACTCGCACAGGAATATATGCGTGAAATGAAAATCACCGATACACAGTACATCATCGTGCGCCATCAAGACCGGGAACATCCGCACGTACATATCGTGTTCAACCGTATAGACAACAACGGCAAGACCATTTCGGACAGGAACGACATGTACCGGAATGAACAGGCGTGCAAGAAACTGAAAGCCAAACACGGGCTTTATTTCGCTAAAGGAAAAGAGCAGGTGAAGCAGCACCGCTTGAAAGAGCCGGACAAATCGAAATATGAGATTTACAACGCTGTAAAGAATGAAATCGGGAAGTCCAAGAACTGGCAGCAGTTACAGCAGCGGTTAGCGGAAAAGGGTATTACTATCCAATTCAAGTACAAGGGGCAGACTGATGAGGTACAAGGCGTTTCCTTTTCCAAAAGTGAATACACGTTCAAGGGTTCGGAGATAGACCGCAGTTTTAGTTTTTCCAAACTGGATAAATGTTTCGGGGATGCAGGGATGAATGTTGCCGAAAGCCAACGGCAAACAACTTTCGCATCTGTTAGGGAGCAAGCACCTGTACCGGGCAAAACAGAAAGTTCGTTGATAAGTGGTTCGCTCGGTCTGTTTTCCGCATCACCGTCTCCAGTGGATGAAGAACCAAACTTGAATTTGAGAAAAAAGAAGAAAAAGAAAAAACAACTTAAACTGTAAAGACATGGAAGACAATTTGATTTTAGAGGGGCTTCTCTCAATGATTACGGAACTGAAAGAGAAGCAGGAAGCACAGGTAACACCAGCCAGTCGGGAGGAAACCATAGAAAGGTTGGATGCAATCGAACAGGCATTGTCGGAACTGCACAGTAATCCGGCTGTTCCCGAAAAGGAATTGCAGGTTATTCAGAAACGGCTTGACGACATAAGGAACGGGATGCAAGGTCAGCAGAAACATATCGAGGACACCAAGAAAATAGCGGTAGAAACCTATCGTTGTTTCAAAACAATGGTTGATACTTTGAACTCTTGCAAGACAGAGAAAGAGGAAGTAAAATCAATATCGCTTTACCAGCGGATTTACAACAATGTTGCTTCTTTGGTTCGTCCGAGATTGTTTCTTTTTTCGGCAGTGCTGGTTATCTGTTTTGCATCCATATTTTTGAATGTCCGTTTGGCTAAACGTATGCAACAGTTACAGGACAACGATATAAAGTACCGCTATTTGCTGATGCAAGGGCAGGTAGATGGAGAAACTTTTGATATGCTGGAAAACAAATTCAAGTGGCAACGGGATAACGGTTTTATCCGAAGTTTGACCGATTCAGTGATAGATTTTGAATGCCGCAGCCAAAAGCAGGCGGAAGCACTGGAACGTGCAAGACTGTTGAACGAACAAGCCGAGCAACTAAAGAAAGAAGCCGATAAGTTGGGTAAGCCATAAACAGAGAAAGCCGGAACGGATGAAGCACATTCACCGTTTCGGCTTTTTCAATTCACTTCTTTTTCTTCGTGCAGTGTTCTTTCTCGAACTGGCGTAGCGTGGTAATGCTGAACCTTTCTTTGATAAACTCCCGGACATCGGAAGCCTTGTAATACACTTTTCCGCTGATTGTGAAGTAGGGCAGCACACCGATAGCCCGGTAGCGTTGAAGGGTTTTGATACTTACTTTGAACAACAGACACAAATCTTGATTATCCAACAGGTTATCATCTTCGGGCAGCACCTTATCGGCATTACGCAACCCTCGTACATCTTTGCAGAGTTCTTCCAGTTTGGCGTACAACTTCTGCATCCATTCGCCAAATTTATCATTCTCTATATACATAATTGCTTCATATTTCAGATTATACCTTTTGTGAATTGATGAAGCAAAATTCAGAAAAAGAATGCAAGAAAATTACGGGGGCGCACATGGAATCCATTATAAATAAATCATAAAGCACTGATTATCTATATCCTTTTTTATCATGTTCCTTTCGGATAAGGTCTGCCAGTCCATTAAGAAATTCTGTGAGTTTGCCCGGCTTTCGTTTTATCACGTCCTCATGTTTTTGGTGACAGTCGCTTATCTTGATGTTAAACAACCATTCAAAACCTTTGGATAAATCCACCAAGTAAGCAGGTTTGCCATTTTGATATACTATGTCTTTGGAGAGGAACAAACCGCTTACCATTTCCATGATGTTGATAAGGGGCGTTTTGTCTGCAAGATAGAGAGGGGAAAGGGCTTGTTTGTTGGTGCGGTGCAGGAGTTGTTCCGGGTACTTGATACGCCATTCAATAAGGCGTATTTCTGTGTTTAAAAGTCCTATCGCTTCATCAATTAGATGCAAATAGGGCATTTTTTTCTTGCTCAAACCGTACACGGTACGATTTAAGACGATGCAAGCCGAAAGAAAAATAACGTAGTAATACGCTATAATCTTGTTCATTGATACTAAAATTGGCTACCCATGTAGCCAACTCCTCAATTGCTTCTGCCAATTCGGATGCAGAAACTTTACGTTGTGAGTATTCCGATAATAATCGGAAAAATCTCTGGTGTAATAATTCTTTCATTTTATAAATTATAATGCTTAAAAATAGGTGGTGTAGGCGTTAAATCATAATAATCTAACTCATTAATAGCAAGACGAAAATAAACTAAGTCTGAATATGAATGATATAAGCGAATTAGGACTGGGTTTGTTTCATAGATTTCTTTTCCTATATTATCAGCAACATCAAAGATAGCTTTTCCCTTTACTCTTACTGAAATATTTCCAGCCATTGCAAGTAATTCCACAAAAGGATTTTTTTGCAGTTGCTGATAAACTTCTTTGTGGGTAGCTGTTGCAAAATAAAGTGTTTCTTTTTCTCTTTTCATAATCTGAAAGACACGAATTTTAGGTTTGTTCTCCTCTACTGTAGCGAAAGCCACATCTTTGTGTCTTGATAAAAAACTCAAAGCCTTTTCCATATTAATTTTATTTTAAACAATATAAGGCTACTAATAGTAACCTTATATTGAATGTGAAACTCTATTTTTACTTGTATAAAGCGTTAGCCAAGTCTGTTAATCCAGCTTCTCCGGGTAAATTAGGATAAGCCTTTTTCATGGCTACAATAAATGAATCGGCTGTTTTATTTGCGACAATTGTACGTTTCATTGTTTTCAGATAGTCAATCTTGAATTTCACCATATCGCTTTTGGCAATTCCACCATGTCCGCCAATAAAATATTCGCAGCCGGATTTTAAAGCCTTTTCCGCTTCTGCAATTTCCACATCAATCGCAGCTAAAGAAGATATTTGCAAATGGCTGACATGGGATTTTGCAGGTGCCCAGTGTGTATAATAAACCTTGTCACCTATTATAATATTTGCTGCCGGAAAATCTGTTGAAGCTCCTTTTTGAAAAGAGAACCTTACGCCACCCCAATTTTGGATGCTTCCCAAATGCACTTCCTCCGTTTTTCCAGTTGGCATGGGAGTAATGGCATCACCAAATATTTTTGCAAAGTTCTGCATCATTCCACCATAAACAGCCCCTTTAACAAAATCCGGCATTCCCTCAATCATCACCACATCATGATTTCCTGTTCCACCTACATGATAATTGGTAATAATTTTCTGTACAGGCTTATTTAATGAAACCACGTAAGTATCAAATTCTGATACATTATCTTTAAACAAAGGCTGTTCCAAAGTAACAAGCCCCGTCTTGCCCTCTATAATGTAACTTGCATCTCCAAGTGCATCATTCGTATTATATACATGAAGTTTGAAACTGCCTAAATCCAACACTTCAAAATTTCCTTTTGTCTGTGCTTCTGCCACCATTGCTACAAAGGTCAGCAAGAATAAAAATACTTTTCTCATAATTTTTCTATTATAATTAATAACCGATAGTAAAACGTTCCCGATGATGATTTGCCTGTTCCATTTCATCTACCATTGCAACCGCATAATCTTCTACTGAAATATGACTGTTCCCATTTTCATCAACAATAAGGTCGTCTTTTCCTAAACGGAACTTTCCTGTGCGTTGTCCCGGTTCAAGAGTTCCGGCGGGTGAAAAGAACACCCAGTCGATTTCTTTTTCATTGCACAATATATTTAAGTAGAACTCGCCTAAAGATTTCACACCGTCCATGATTTCAGCAGGTATTGCACCCGAATCCACAACTCTAAGTCCCGGAGCGCAGAACAAAGTACCTGCACCACCGACACACAACAACCGTTTAATGCCTGCCTGCTTTACAGCTTTGAGGATTAATGGGTAGTTTTTCAGCGTTTCTTCGTAAATATTGGGATTTGCCCAACCGGGATTATAAGCACTGATGACAACATCTTTACCCTTACAAGTGGCAGCTATTGTTTCCACATCCGATACATTTGCTTTAACTACTGATAAATTGCAGTTACTAATTACAATCTTTTCGGGATTACGAACTATTGCTGTAACCTTGTTACCTCTGTTTAATAACTCATTAAGAATAGCAGTTCCAACAAAACCGCTTGCTCCAATCAATACTACATTTTTCATAACTATAAATATTTAATAATCAATATTACTATCTAAAAGATTGTTTATCTCTTTTCGTGTGCAAAGATGAAGTACTTTTTTTAGTTATACAAGAAGGCACTTTGTATTCAGATAGTTACCTATATGAAACTATTGTTGATTATGAAGAATTTGCAAAATATGTATTTAACACTATTTAGCTGATTGCTATTTTATCCTTGCGTATTTGAAGAATGTTAGTTACTTTTGTAGTGTAATATAAAAATGAGATATTATGGTAAGAACAGAAATCCAAAATGAATTATATCCCGATTGTCCTATTCGGAATATACTTGCTCGTATAAGTGATAAATGGTCTATATTGGTTCTTTTTACATTAAACCAGTCTGCATTAATGCGTTTCAATGCCTTGCAAAAGAATATCCCCGACATTTCACAGAAAATGTTGACTGTTACTTTGAGAACACTTGAGGAGGACGGATTTGTCAGAAGACAGGTGTATGCCGAAGTACCGCCAAGAGTTGAATATTCACTAACTGATAGAGCTGTATCTTTGCTGCCACATATCAACAGTTTGATAACTTGGGCAAAAGATAATATGAATGCAATTTTAGTTGATAGAGAAAATAATAGATTAAAGTCATAGATATATAAAAGTTTAGTTTGTGCCTTTGTCTATATAGCCAAAACGGACTAAACTTATTTCTCTTGACAGTAAAACAAATATGCTGGCGAAAAGAGAAACAGTTTTTTCTTTTCGCGTACTTTGTATTTTAATAATTTGAGGAAGAAATGAACTCTTTTATTTCTTCTTCGGTTGGAAGCTCTATCATGTACTTCTGTACGAAGATATTCGGGTCTAATCCGGCAGTGGCATACTTTACTAATGTATCTCCTTTTTCGGTACACAGCAAAATACCGATAGGCGGATTATCATCCGGCTGCATCACTTCTGCTTTAAAGTAGTTGAGATACATATTTAGCTGTGAAGCATATTCATGGCGGAACTTGTCTATCTTCAATTCCACAATAACATGACATTTCAAAATGCGGTGATAGAACACAAGGTCAGCAAAGAAATAATCTTCATCAATCAAGATGCGTTTTTGTCGGGATTCAAAGCAGAAGCCATGTCCCATTTCCAACAGAAAGCGTTGCAGGTTGTCAAGAATGGATTGCTCCAAATCGTTTTCCGTCACCAGTGCACATTCATTTAACCCTAAGAACTCTAAAGTAACAGGGGTGTTGATTACATCTTTAGGTTGCAATAGGGTTGCTTGTTGCTGGACTAAAGCGGAGAGGGCTTCTTTGTTTTTGGATAGTCCGCTACGTTCGTAATACAAGGATGCTATTTGTCGCTCCAGTTCTTTTACAGACCAGCAGCCACGAATAGTTTCCATTTCATAGAAAGCACGTTTTACTGGGTTCTCAATTCCCGATATGGTATTTAAATGGGTGGAAGATAATCTGTTGAATAATCTATCAGCCGGAATCATCCATGTTTCGCTTTGTGGAAGTTCTGTTGAAAATTTCCAAATGCCATTTTCAGATTCGGCGGTCGCTAACCGCCGAATTGGTTCGGTGAATTCGGCGGTCAATGACTGCCGAATTTGAATTTGTGATGCAATGTGTTGTGTGACAGGCACTTTTAATTGTGGGTAAACAAGGTATAACCGCCTAAATTCACGAAATCTACGCTCGTTCAGACCTTTTATTTTCAGCCGTTGTTCCAGTTTCTTCAACAGTTGTTCACCGTATGCGGCACGGTCTTCCCCGTTCTGTTCAAATTCTACGATATAGCAACCCATAAGCCAGTTACGGGAAGTAAGGGCAAGGTTTACAGCGTGTGCGGCTTGCGCCTGCAACGTGTTCTGTATTGTGTTGATATGTTTTACTAATGCTTCAAAGTTCATAGTTACAAAGATAAGTCTTTTATGGTTAAAACTTTAGTTCGGGCAAGCTGTTTATTGCTTCCTCTTTCAATTTATCCACTGCACGGGTGTATTTCTCTGTATGCTTCAATCCGCTGTGTCCTAAAAGACTGGCTACGGTCTTGATATTTGCCCCATTGTTCAGAATGTTCACGGCGAACGAGTGCCGGGCGCAATGCCAGCTTATATGTTTGTCTATCCCGGCTCTTTTTACCCAACGTTTTACAGACTTGCAGCAGCTTTCGTAAGTAGGCAAATCGAATATCAAACAGTTTTTATCTGCCGGAGCTTCACCAATGATAGACAATAGACCATCATTCAGGGGAATAACCACACCACTACTGGCAGAATGTCCCTTTGTCTTGCTTTGCTCAAACTTCAATAACCGATTAGCGTAATCCACATTCTTATAGGTAAGGTCTTTTACATCACAGAAACGCAAACCACAGTATAAGCAGAATATAAAAGCCCGTCTGACATTCGGGTTCTCGTTGTCATAATGGCAAGCCGCCAGCTTTTGGATTTCTTCGGGAGAAAGAACATCTTTCCGAAGCATTTGACTATCTACTTTGCAGGTAACACTTTTGCACGGGTCTTTCAACATTACATCATGGTCAATCGCATATCTAATAACTTTCTTGAAACGCTGGTAAATGCTTTTAGCACCCTCACCCACACTTCGGGATTGCAGATAGGCTACAAACTGCTCCATCATTTCTTTGGTGATGAGTTCCGGTTTGATACTAAACTCATTCATGGGGTACTGCTCTTTTAAGAAGTCCTTAAAACGGCTAAGCGCAATTTGTACCATGCGAATGTCTTTCTTGGTGTAATTGTTGATATAAGCTTGGAAATAGTCTAAGAAATTGACCGTTCTATCTTTTTTCAACCGATACCCCAACATACTTTCTTTAAATTCCTGTTCACGCTCTGCACGTATCTTTGTGGCAAGCTCCAACGTTTCTTTGTTCTGCTGACGTTCCGCAGGGGTACGGGGCTTATCTATCAGATACAGACTAAGGTTCTCTTTTCGCCTGTTGTGCTTTACTGCAAACTTGGGCTTGCCTTGCATCTTTCCACTATCATAGTACACTTGATTGCCGTTTTCATCTAATACGGGCTTTTCCTCTCTACCTAAATAATACTCTAAGTAAAGGCTAATTCTACCATCCGAGAGCTTATTTTGCTCTAACTTGGGGTTTTCTTTCGTTTTATTTTCTAACTTTGCCATTGTTTAGAGGTTTTATCCCGATTTAGGTACCATAACCGGGTGATTACGCTAAATAGTTGATTTTCTTTTGTTTTCTGATATTGCAAAGGTACAAAAGAAAATGATATTTCAAAGTGTACTAAAAGTGTACTGAATAACTAAAAAAGGGTATAAAATGGCAAAAATGGAGAAAATAGGAAATATTCAAGTAGTTGATAATAAGGTAGATAAATTCTTTTGTTTTCCTATGATTTCTATGGCTTGTACCGGGTCTGGGTATTGAAGCGGAGAAAGTTGAAAAACTCTCTCCGCTTTTCTTTTCTATCCCTCGTAACTCGTTGGTTTAAATTGGATTAATCCGAAACTTCGGTTGTTTTCAGTCTGTTTATTTCCGTACTAGGTTATGAATTAATTTTGAGCTTGTGCAAATTTATTCTTAATACTTAATGGATTTATGACTAATGATGCATGATTTTATTCGTCTGGCAACTGTCAGACGAATAAAGTTATGTATGACGAGTATTAAATCACTGCGTACTGCTAATTAGGTTTTAAAGAAACTAATATAGGTAAGAAGAATAGATAAAGTTGTATTCTGAAGAACTATTGCATTCTGAAAAATAGATATGCAAATGCTGTTTGTTAAAAGGCGATGGGCAATTCGCAAGATTAACTGAAATTTCCTGTTTATTCTGTTTTTGAGGTAAAAGTTGTAAGTTGAATTCATAAATTTTATCCAAAAGAAGGCAAAAGAATAGAATAAACAAGCAGAAGCGTAACACCCTGTCAATAAAAATACTATATTTATTGCAGCTAGAGAGCACTTTAAGTAATGCTTAAGAGGAAAAATGAAAAGTAGTATATATACTATATATTTTCTATTATTAATTACTTAAACACATTTTTTATGGAAGCCAAGAAATCAAAAAAGGCTGCAATTGAGAATCAACGGGGTTCTTGGTTGTTGATGGGTTTGGTTGTTGCGCTCGCTTTCATGTTCGTTTCGTTCGAATGGACACAACATGATGTCAGGGTTGCGGCACTATCATCAGATGATGAATCCATCTTTGTGACAGAGCTAGTTCCAATTACATTCCCTGAGGAGAAACTGGAACCGCCTCCACCTCCCGAAAATAAGGTCGTAGACATATTAGAAATAGTAAAGAACGATATAGAGGTGACGGATGAGGTTTCTACAGTATCAGAGGATATGAATGCAGTTCATGAAATTGTATGGATACCGCCTGTGGTGGAAACCGAAACGGTAGTTGAAGACGTTATTCATGTCAGCGTTGAGATTATGCCGGAGTTTCCGGGTGGTACGGCTGCTTTAATGAAATATTTAAGCGGTAATATCAAGTATCCGATGATTTCACAGGAAACCGGCTCACAAGGAAAGGTTATTGTTCAGTTTGTTGTAGATAAGGACGGGACGATAACGAATCCTGAAGTGGTACGAGGGGTTGATCCGTATTTGGATAAAGAAGCTGTCCGTGTGATCAGTTCTATGCCGAAGTGGAAACCCGGAGTGCAGAACGGTAAGAAAGTTCGAGTAAAATATACTGTGCCTGTAATGTTCAGACTTCAGTAATTGCTTGAAATAGATGAGTGTAAAGAGGGTATGTCAAAATTCGGAATCGAATGAGCCATTGACATACCCTCTTTTTCTATATTTGTTTTTTATCTTTTTCGCTTATACCAGATATTTGAGAGTAAAGAGGGCTGCGAGAATATACATGGTGAGTGATATCTTCTTGAACTTACCCGATAGCAGATTGGTCAGTACATAACTGATAAGCCCGAGAACAATACCGTCTGAAATGCTATAAGCCATTGGAATCATAATGATACAGATGAATGCCGGAACTGATTCCGTGAAATCATCCAGATCAATGTCTTTGATAGGTGACATCATGAATAAACCGACCAACACCAGGATAGGGCAGGTTGCCGCACTTGGGATGGAGAGGAAAAGCGGTGCGAAAAGCAAGGCTATTCCGAAGCAGATAGCAGTTACAAAAGAAGTGATTCCGGAACGGCCTCCTTGAGCGATGCCTGATGCGCTCTCTACAAATGTGCTTACCGTATTGGTTCCTAACATTGCCCCTACGGTAGTCCCGATAGCATCGGCCATAAATGCCTGTTTGGCACGGGGCACTTTCCCATTAACCAACATTCCGGCTTTGTTGGATACGCCGACCAACGTGCCGATGGTATCGAACATATCAATAAATAACAATGTAAACACAGTAAAAGCCATTTGAGTGGTGAGCACTTTTGAGAAGTCGAACTTGAAAAATACCGGTTCCAATGAGGGAGGTATACTGACGATTCCGTTAAATTCGGTAATTCCCATCGGAATGCCGATCAACATTGTCAAAAGGATTCCCCATAGCATAGACCCTTTTACTTTTTTTATAAGTAACACGTAAGTTGGAAAGGGTCAGTAGGATAAACAGGATGCCTTCGATAAGCACTACTGTTAATGCAAATTCCCAAGTATTACCCATACCCAGACAGACTGTGAAAGCGAAAAAAGCATTTAGTCCCATGCCGGGAGCAAGCGCGAACGGAAGTTTGGCCCATACCGCCATAATAAGAGTGGCTATTAAGGAAGCTGTGGCGGTAGCGGTGAATACCGCCCCCTTATCCATGCCTGTGACACCCAGTATGCTAGGATTCACGGCAAGAATGTATGACATAGTCAGAAATGTAGTAATACCTGCAAGAATCTCAGTTCTTACCTGCATGGAATGTGAATTGAATCCAAACAACTTTTGTAGCATATTCTTGTTTTCCATATTCTTCGAATATTTTTAGACGTTACAAAAGTAGATAAATTTTAGACAATCGGGGTGTATTCAGTTGTTGAATTCTTCTTGCGCCACTATTCTGTCTTTGCGATAAAAAACATATCTTTGTATCCGAGAATAAAAAACGAACGTTTGTTTTATGAATCTTCTACTTTCTATAAAAAGACCTTTTATTTGGCTTTCCCGTTTTCGCTATCGTTGCGGATATGGTGTGCATTCCCCTTTTGCTTTCAGTCTGATAACGGATGTGATTTATGAGTATACACCCTATTATGCATATCATGCTTTGCAAGAAGAGCAGAGAAAGAAAGTGAGAGAATGTGGGTGGAGTAAGAGTAGAGGAAAAATAAACCGCTTTTTGTTCCGGTTGGTGAATAAAGTACAACCTGCCACTGTTATAGAAGTGGGACAGCCTTCGACGGCTTCACTTTATTTGCAGTCGGCTAAGCCTTCCGCTTCTTATCTATTTGCTTCCGACCTCTCGGGACTGTTTCTGGATGCAGATACTCCGGTCGATTTTTTATATATGAATAATTATCAGAATCCTGAACTGATGGAAGAAGTTTTTCATATTTGTGCGCAGCGGGTTACTTTGAAAAGTGTGTTTGTGGTGCAGGGAATTTGCTATTCAAAGAAGATGAAAACGCTTTGGAATCAATTGAAGGAGGACGAGCGGGTTGGGGTTACTTTTGATTTGTATGACTTGGGTTTACTCTTTTTTGATAAAACAAAGATAAAACAGCATTATATCGTCAACTTCTGAGAACCTTTGTACGTTAACCTTATATAGATGATTAAAAAAGAAAATTATGAAAAAGAGCCTTGTATATACAAAAACCGGTGATAAGGGGACTACCAGCCTAGTTGGCGGCAGTCGTGTGCCGAAAACGCATATCCGCCTGGAAGCCTATGGGACAGTGGACGAACTGAATTCGAATTTGGGCTGGTTGTACACCTATCTGTTGGATGAGGCGGACCGTCACTTTATTTTAGGAGTTCAGCATAAGTTGTTTGCTATCGGCTCCCATCTCGCTACCGATCAGGAGACAATGCAGTTGAAACCTGCGAGTATTATAACTTCCGGAGATGTAGAAAGTCTTGAACATGAAATTGATAAGTTGGACGAACAATTGCCGGAGCTTTGTGCCTTTATTATTCCGGGTGGAAGTCGGGGCGCATCTGTTTGTCACATCTGCCGGACAGTCTGCCGACGGGCCGAAAGACGTATTTTGGCTTTATCCGAAACTTGTACAATTTCGCCCGAAGTATTCGCTTTTGTCAACAGATTGTCAGACTATTTGTTTGTATTATCCCGGAAAATTAATTTTGATGAACAAAATAACGAAATATTTTGGGATAATAGTTGGAAATGATAGATTTTATTATACTTTTGCCGAAAAATAGAAAGCAAGACAAATTTAGTATTCACTTTAAATACTCAAAATTATGTATTGGACATTGGAACTAGCATCAAAACTTGAAGATGCTCCCTGGCCGGCAACCAAGGATGAATTGATTGATTATGCCATGCGTTCGGGTGCTCCTCTTGAAGTTATTGAGAATCTCCAAGAGATGGAAGATGAGGGCGAAATCTATGAAAGTATCGAAGATATTTGGCCGGATTATCCTAGTAAGGAGGATTTTTTCTTTAACGAGGAAGAGTATTAATTTTAACTGAGAACTGAACATATAAAATGCCCGATAACTATACAAAAGCTATCGGGTATTTTTTTGTATCTTACAGTGCTTAGAATACGGGCATTTGCCAAATGAAACCTACAGATACCCGGTTCGTAGTGTAGTCCGTTTGTCCCAATGCTTTGGCCCGGGAAGCAAAGTCATAGCAACGTCCTACGTATGTTACGAAGAAGTGCAGATTGGTTTCCATCGGATAGAATTCGATACCGGCAAGATATCCCCACGAGGTGCGGTAATTCCCTTTTTCCACTCCTTCGGAGGCTTTAGTGACAGATGCGGTCTCATACATCCCTTTCACAAAAGCGTTCCATTTTGGCAGAAAACGGTAGTTGCATTTGGCTACAACAGAAAGATAACCGGTGTCGAAGACGTTATGTCCGCCTTGATGTCCGACAATACTCGTGATGATTCCCTTGCGGTCGATATCTTCTTTCGAATACATGAAATCTACAAAGGCGTTCCACTTACCCAGATTCAGTTCATTACCTATGGCATAATAATACATATTATGATTTTTGGCTTCATTCATGATAGAGGTCGACCAACGAGTTTTGAACATGTTGTTGAAGTTGCCATTCCAGTTCAATGTATATACCAGCGGCATTTTCCCGGATTTCAGATCGGGTACATTACCTTCGGTGTCTTCTGTAATCCCGTAGGTACTGTCGAAAGAACCGTTGCGGCTGTTTAGGATTTGCAGATTCAGTTGCTGGTCGGGAGTGATATTATAACCAACATTCAATCCGGTCATGAAGTTACTCATATAATCAATCATGTCGCAATATTGGTAGACATCAATCGGATTCAGATCGAATTCAAAACCACCGTAAGCGGCGCATTGCTTCCCGGCGAAAAGGCTGAACTGCTCATTTAGTTGGATACCAATACCTGCATAATCTATAGAGGTGGGAAGATTATCAATCATGCCGTTTGCATCGTTCGAGCGGTTAAGGCGTTGACGGTAACGGTAGGAGAGCCAGTTGTTGATATTACCTTTTGCCTCGATGCGGAGTTGGTGCATATTGAAGTCACCTTCTTGAAATCCGTCCCGGAAATGGGCATCAAAGCTACCTTGCATATTCAGATAAAGGTTGAACTTATCTGTATTCTTTTTCACGTCTGTCAGTTCCTCAAATAAAGGAGTATTAGGAGAGAATTTGTCTTTTTTCTCTGCTTTTTGGGCATATATTCCCTGTATGCTGCCCGTGAGGAGCAGTATAAAAATCAATTTTTTCATAAGTTAGTCAGGGTTTAGTATTCGTTAAAATATTGCTGAATTTGCTTCCAGTCCGTAGTTTTGGTTAATGCAAGCATTAGCAATACACGCGACTTTTGCGGATTCAACTCCTGCGAAGCCACAAACTGATATTTAGCGTCGTCTACTTCTGCGTCAAGAGTCGTAGGACCGGTTGGAACACGGGAGGAACGAACAACAAGAATCCCTTTTTTACGTGCATCTATCAATGATGGGAAGATGTTTTTATGGATATTCCCGTTACCTACTCCGGCATGGATGATTCCTTTATATCCGTTGTTGAGCAGAGGAGTCATCATATCAGCCTCAATATTGGAATAGCTATATACGATACCTACTTTGGGGAGTGAAGTAAGGCGGGTCACGTCAAATACTGATCGGGTGGTATGCTTCTTGAGTGTTATCTGATTATAGAATACTTTTCCATTTAGTACATAGCCCAGTGCACCGGAATTGGGAGCTTGGAATGTCTGTACGTCAACGGTGTTCATTTTCACTGTGCTTTCCGCTCCCAAGATAAGTCCGTTCATGGCGATCAGTACTCCTTTGTCTTTTGATTCTGTGGCAGCGGCAGTGACTACGGCATTATAAAGGTTTAACGGTCCGTCGGCACTTAATGCGGTAGACGGACGCATGGCGCCTACCAATACTACCGGTTTATCACTTTTAACGGTTAGATTCAGAAAATAAGCGGTTTCTTCCATTGTGTCCGTTCCGTGAGTAACGACAATACCATCGATATCCGGACGTTTCAGCAGTTCGTTGATTTTCTTGGCAAGTGTAAGCCATACTTCATCGTTCATGTCCTGCGAACCGATTTTTACGATCTGCTCACCTGTAACGTTAGCGATCTCTTTGATTTCCGGTACGGCGTCAAGCAGCGCACCGATGGCCACCTGTCCGGCTGTGTAACTGGTTCCGGTGGCAGAACTTCCTGTACCTGCAATCGTTCCTCCTGTGGCAAGGATATGAATATTCGGTTTTGCGGCAAACGCCATTGTCACGGTTAATAGTAGTGTTACTGCTATCAGACCAAATCTTTTGAATTGTTTCATAACTGAATGAAGTTTAGGTTAATAATATATAGTTAGAATATTTGTATAAAAAGCAACCCTAGTCCGATAGCAACAGCCGTTGATACAAGTCCGGGCATCATGAATGAATGATTCAGCACATATCTGCCGATTTTTGTTGTTCCCGTACGGTCAAAATTGATAGCGGCTACTACGGTAGGGTAGTTTGGAATAAAGAAATATCCGTTCACTGCAGGGAATAAGGCAATCAGCATATAGGGGGAGATACCGAGTGCAATGCCTAGCGGTACTAGTGCACGTACGGTAGCGGCCTGGCTATATAATAGGATAGACATCACAAACAGTGCAATTCCGAAAAGCCATGGCATTTGACGTACGATACCTTCGATGGAGAAAGTCAGTTGCGCCATATTACCTTGAAGGAACGTATCTCCCATCCAGGCAATACCGAAAATGGCGATTACCGCTTGCATTCCGGCAGGAAATACAGAGCCTTGTGTAGCTTTGATTCCGTCTGTTTTTGTTAGCAATAGGATGATGGCGGCAGCCGACAGCATGACGATTTCGATGATAGAGGACATTCCTAAAGTAACGATTTCACCATCGATAAGAAAAGACGGGCGCATCCCTTCAAAAGAGCCGAAAAGTACGATGAAGGCAGTAGCCAACATGAAGATGATAACAGAAATCATAGCTGAACGTTTGTTTTTGACATCCTTGATTTTTATTTTCTTGTCGTTGAAAAGCCCTTCTTTCAGACGTTTCTGGTATTCGGGATCTTCTGACAGGTTTTTGCCCACTCTCATAGAAAACAACGCACCTACCAAAACACCGGTAATGGTAGCGGGAATCGTAATCTTGAGAATATCGAACAGAGTGATGTCGAAACCGGCCAATAGTCCGAGTAAAGCAACTGTGGCTGCAGAAATCGGGCTTGCGGTAATCGCTTGTTGGGAAGCGATAACCGCGATACCGAGCGGACGTTCCGGACGGATTTTTGTTTCGGTGGCAACTTCCGCAATAACCGGTAATACGGAATAGGCCACATGACCGGTTCCGGCCACAAAAGTAAACAAGTAAGTCACTAATGGGCTTAACAAAGTAACGTGTGACGGATTCTTCCGTAATAAATGTTCTGCCAGCTTCACCATATAATCGAGTCCGCCGGCAGCCTGCATACAGGCGGCGGCTGAGATAACGGCTGCAATCATTAACATTACGTCGATAGGAGGAGCGGTAGGTTGCAGGCCAAAAACGAAGGTAAGTATCGCCAATCCGATTCCTCCCATCACTCCGAGACCGATTCCTCCCAAGCGTGCACCAATAATAATGGCAGTCAGAACAAATGCTAATTGTAATATCATAAGGTTATTGCGTTAAGTTTAAAGACAAAGATAAGTGATTTCTTTCTTTGTACTTTCTTTTTCCTGTATTAAGAACAAAAAAGTTATTGAATGGTTTTTGCATATTTATTAAAACAATAACCTTGCTGGTTGGTTATTATAAGAACTAACTAAAATGTCATTGTTATAAAACAACCGATATGAAACAGAATTTATCAACAAAAACTCGTACAGAAAGCGACTTGATAGGTAGTCGTGAGGTGCCGGAAAGTGCATTGTACGGAGTGCAGACACTCCGTGGTATTGAAAATTTTCGCATCAGCAAATTTCACTTGAACGAATACCCTTTGTTTATTCAGGCTTTGGCTATTACGAAGATGGGAGCTGTCGTTGCCAATCGCAAATTGGACCTGTTAACAGAAGAACAGGCAGACGCCATATTGAAAGCTTGTAAGGAAGTTCTTGAAGGCAAGCATCATGAACAATTTCCGGTTGATATGATTCAAGGTGGTGCCGGAACGACTACGAATATGAATGTCAATGAGGTGATTGCCAACCGTGCATTGGAATTGATGGGACACCGGCGCGGAGAATACCAGTATTGTTCTCCCAATGACCATGTGAACCGTTCCCAGTCTACTAATGATGCTTATCCTACCGCTATTCACATTGGTTTGTATTACACTCATCTCAAATTGGTGAAGCATTTTGGAGAATTGATAGCTTCTTTCCGGAAAAAAGGGAAAGAGTTTGCACATATTATCAAAATGGGACGTACCCAATTGGAAGATGCGGTACCGATGACGCTTGGACAAACTTTTAATGGATTTGCAAATATTCTGGAGCAGGAAGTGAAGAACCTGGATTTTGCCGCACAGGATTTTTTGACAGTCAATATGGGAGCGACAGCTATTGGAACCGGAATCACAGCCGAGCCGGAATATGCGGAAATGTGTATTGAGGCTCTGTGTAAGATTACAGGGCTGGATATAAAATTGGCGGATGATTTGATTGGAGCGACTTCGGATACTTCTTGTATGGTGGGTTATTCGGCAGCGATGAAGCGGGTAGCTGTAAAGATGAATAAGATATGTAATGACTTGCGGCTGTTAGCGTCCGGACCGCGTTGTGGGCTGGGCGAAATTAATTTGCCGGCTATGCAGCCGGGCTCCTCCATCATGCCAGGAAAAGTGAATCCGGTAATACCAGAAGTAATGAATCAGGTCGCCTATAAAGTAATAGGTAACGACCTTTGTGTGACAATGAGTGGGGAGGCTGCCCAGATGGAACTAAATGCAATGGAGCCGGTGATGGCGCAATGCTGTTTTGAATCCGCTGATCTGTTGATGAATGGTTTTGATACTTTGCGTACTTTATGTGTAGACGGCATTACTGCCAACGAAGAAAAGTGCCGTAGGGATGTTCATAATAGTATCGGGGTAGTGACAGCTTTGAATCCGGTAATCGGTTATAAAAACTCTACTAAGATCGCAAAAGAAGCTTTAGAGACAGGGAAAGGAGTGTATGAACTTGTATTGGAGCACAATATCCTTTCTAAAAAAGACTTGGATACCATTCTGAAACCGGAGAATATGATTAAGCCGGTGAAGTTGGATATTCACCCAAATCGCTGATTGGTATTTATAGTAAGTGGAATTGGTTTAAGATGAGAAATCGCCGAGCGGATCGTTGATCTGTTCCGGTGGTTTTGATGATGTATTACTTTGATTTTATACGGGAATAATTGCTAATTTATCCGGCGAAATGGTTATTGTTTATTACTTCGAAAGTGGCGAACTTTGCAATATCATTTCTTGTAAACTAAACAAGTAAATTTCGAACCAATTAGAAGATATAAATATGAATACATTTGATGTTATTATTATCGGTTTCGGTAAGGGAGGAAAGACCCTTGCGGCAGAGTTTGCAAAACGTGGGTGGAAAGTCGCCATTGTCGAACGTTCTGATAAAATGCATGGAGGGACGTGTATCAATATCGGCTGCATTCCGACAAAGACGTTGGCTCATCAGGCTAAAATTGCTTCCGGTATGAAGAACTCGACATTTGAAGAGAGAAGAGAGTTTTATCGCAATGCCATTGCTGTGAAGGAGTCTGTGACAAGTGCGTTGAGAGACAAGAATTACCATAATTTGGCAGATCATCCTAATGTAACAGTTTATACAGGTGTGGGTTCTTTTGTATCTGCCGATGTGGTTTCCGTCCGTACATCTACTGAAGAAATATGGTTGACATCAAAGCAAATAATTATCAACACCGGAGCGGAAACAATTATTCCGCCTATTGAAGGAGTTGCGGACAATTCTTTGGTTTATACCAGTACTTCAATTATGGAATTGACCGATCTTCCTCGTCGGCTGGTTATTGTTGGCGGCGGTTATATTGGTTTAGAATTTGCGTCTATGTATGCTTCGTTCGGTTCGCAGGTGACGGTGCTTGAGAGTTATCCGGATTTGATTGCTCGTGAAGATCGTGACATTGCTGCAAGTGTAAAGGAAACATTGGAGAAAAAAGGCATTGTTTTTCGGATGAACGCGAAGGTACAATCTGTGAAGCATGTTGAAAATAGGGCTGTCGTTGTCTTTTCTGACTCACAAACTGGTGAAGTGTTCGAACTTGAGGCAGATGCTGTCTTGTTGGCTACGGGGCGCAAACCCAATACGAAAGATTTGAATCTAGAAGTTGCCGGAGTGGAGACGGACGCACATGGAGCCATCATTGTGGATGAATATCTGAAGACAACTAATCCGAATATACGTGCCGTGGGTGATGTGAAAGGTGGTTTGCAGTTCACTTATATTTCATTGGATGATTATCGGATTATCCGTGAAGATTTGTTTGGAGATAAGAAGCGGAAAACAAGTGACCGTAATCCGGTTGCTTACTCCGTATTTATTGACCCTCCATTGGCGCGTATCGGATTGAATGAGGATGAGGCTCGAAAGCAGAATTTGGATGTGATCATCAAAAAATTGCCTGTTATGGCGATATCGAGAGCAAAGACATTGGGAGAGACGGACGGTCTGCTGAAAGCTGTCATTGATAAGAATACAGGAGAAATAGTAGGTTGTATGTTGTTTGCGCCTGATGCCAGCGAAGTCATCAATATAGTTGCCATGGCAATGAAAACAGGTCAGGATTATACTTTTCTGCGTGATTTCATTTTTACTCATCCCAGCATGAGCGAAGCGTTGAATGATTTGTTTGCCCTGTGATTACTTAGCTAATTTCCGGTCAGCGGAAGTTTTGACTGAATAAATTATGTATGAGAATCAGGAAGCAAAAAATGAACAAAGAACCGATAATTTGTGTTTATATAATCTAAATATATATCTTTGTCCCGAATTATAAACACGTAAATTTATGAAAAAGATTTTTGGTGCTTTAATGATTGCCGTATGTATCGGTATGGCAATGCCTGCTCAGGCGCAGATACACTTTGGTGTAAAGGGAGGTTTGAACTTGTCAAAGGCGAGTTTCTCTAATGTGGGCGAAAATTTCAAGAAGGATAATTTTACTGGTTTCTTTATCGGTCCGATGGCCGAGTTTAATATTCCAATCGTAGGGTTGGGAGTAGATGCATCTTTGCTTTTTGCTCAACGGGGTATCAAAGTTTCAGAAGGAAATGATGAGTACACTATTAAGCAGAACGGTATTGATATTCCTGTAAACCTGAAGTATACCATTGGTTTGGGAAGTCTGGCAGGTATTTATCTGGCTGCAGGTCCTGACTTCTATTTCGATTTTGCTGGAAATAAGACTATTGAAGGTATGAGAACAGATAAGAAGAAGGCCGAAGTAGGTATCAATGTGGGTGCCGGTTTGAAGTTGCTGAATCATTTGCAGGTGGGTGCTAATTACAATATCCCATTGGGCAATACTGCTGATATTGAAGGAACAAATGCTTCTTATAAAACTAAGACTTGGCAAGTATCTGTGGCCTATATTTTTTAAGTAGTCTATCACTTTACATAGTATATGAAAAAGAGTTTCCGATAACTGGAAACTCTTTTTTGTTTGGGATTGTCCTGTTGCGCTCTCGAATATATTTCTTCCAATTCTCGTATGAAGTAGAGCTTTCTTTTTAAGTGTTCTCTCTTCCTTCTTTTAAATCCCCGTTTTTTTATTGTATTTTTGTAGCTGCAATGAAAAAGTATGTAGATGTCATATTACCGCTTCCGCTTCCGAAGAGTTTTACTTACTCTTTGCCGGATGAATGTGCGGAAGATGTGAAGATAGGCTGCCGTGTGGTAGTTCCTTTCGGGCGGAAGAAGTTTTATACGGCTATCGTCTTTAACGTTCATTATTGTGCTCCAACGGAGTACGAAGTGAAAGATATATCTGCATTGCTGGATGCTTCTCCCATTCTGTTACCCGCTCAATTCAAATTTTGGGAATGGATAGCAGATTATTATCTCTGTACACAAGGCGATGTCTATAAAGCGGCACTTCCCTCCGGCCTGAAACTGGAGAGTGAAACGATCGTTGAATATAACCCTGATTTTGAAGCGGATGCGCCATTGCCGGAACGTGAGCAACGTATTTTGGATTTACTTGCCGTAGATTCGCAACAGTGTGTTACTAAACTGGAGAAGGACAGCGGCATCAAGAATATTATTACGGTCATCAAGTCTCTGCTCGATAAAGAAGCGATTTTCGTAAAGGAAGAGTTGAGGCGTACTTATAAACCTAAAACAGAGGCACGGGTTCGGCTTGCGGGTACAGCGGATGAAAAGCGGCTTCATATCCTGTTTGATATTCTGTCTCGTGCTCCGAAGCAGTTGGCGTTACTCATGAAATATGTGGAGTGTTCCGGTGTTTTAGGAGCGGGAATTCCGAAGGAAGTCTCCAAGAAAGAACTGTTGCAGCGGGCTAATGTGACCCCTTCTGTATTGAATGGATTGGTAGATAAGAAGATTTTTGAAATCTACTACCATGAAATCGGCCGGTTGGATAAGCAGGAGAAGGAGATTGTCGAATTAAATCCTTTGAATGAGTTTCAACAGCGTGCATTTGATGAAGTCGTACAGTCTTTTCAAGAGAAAAATGTCTGTCTGCTTCATGGGGTAACGTCCAGCGGTAAGACTGAAATTTATATCCATCTGATAGAAGAAGCGATTCGTCAGGGAAAGCAGGTATTATATTTGTTGCCGGAAATTGCATTAACCACTCAAATCACGGAGCGTTTGCAACGGGTCTTCGGTGCTCGTCTGGGTATCTATCATTCTAAGTTCCCCGATGCCGAACGGGTTGAAATATGGCGGAAGCAACTGGGAGAGAACGGGTATGATATTATTCTGGGTGTTCGTTCTTCTATTTTCCTGCCTTTCCGAAATCTGGGATTGGTGATTGTGGATGAAGAGCACGAAAATACGTATAAGCAACAAGATCCCGCTCCCCGCTATCATGCACGTAGCGCGGCTATTGTACTGGCTGCCATGTACGGAGCTAAAACTTTGTTGGGTACGGCTACTCCCTCTATCGAGTCATGGCAGAATGCAAGAGAGGGAAAATATGGTTTCGTACAACTGAAAGAACGATATAAAGAAATCCAGTTGCCGGAGATTATTCCGGTGGATATTAAGGAACTGCATCGTAAAAAGCGGATGGTCGGACAATTCTCGCCACTCCTGATACAATATATGAAAGAGGCTTTGGAACAGAAAGAACAAGTGATTCTCTTTCAGAACCGTCGTGGGTTTGCCCCGATGGTGGAGTGTCGTACCTGCGGTTGGGTGCCTAAGTGTAAAAATTGCGACGTAAGCCTTACCTATCATAAAGGAATTAATCAATTAACCTGCCACTACTGCGGTTATACGTATCAACTGCCGAAATCCTGTCCTGCCTGCGAGGGAACAGAACTGGTGAACCGTGGTTTCGGTACGGAAAAGATTGAAGATGATATCAAAATTCTTTTCCCGGAAGCTGCCGTAGCTCGGATGGACTTGGATACTACACGTACCCGCTCGGCTTATGAGAAGATTATTGCGGACTTTGAGCAGGGAAAGACGGACATATTGATTGGTACGCAAATGGTATCAAAAGGGTTGGATTTCGATCATGTCAGTATAGTAGGTATATTAAATGCCGATACCATGTTGAATTATCCCGATTTCCGTTCCTATGAGCGTGCTTTTCAGTTGATGGCACAAGTAGCGGGACGTGCCGGACGTAAGAACAAACGCGGACGGGTGGTATTGCAAACCAAGAGTATCGATCATCCTATCATTCATCAGGTTATTGCCAATGATTATGAAGATATGGTAGGCGGGCAGTTGGCGGAACGGCAGATGTTCCATTATCCTCCCTATTACCGGTTGGTATATGTTTATCTGAAAAATCATAATGAAGCGTTGCTGGATCAGATGGCGGCAGTGATGGCGGATAAGTTGCGGGCTGTATTTGGCAATCGGGTATTAGGTCCGGATAAACCTTCTGTTGCCCGTATCCAGACTTTGTTTATCAAGAAGATCGTCGTCAAGATTGAGCAGAATGCCCCGATGGGACGTGCACGGGAGCTTCTACTACGCATTCAGAGGGAAATGATCGAAGACGAACGCTATAAATCTTTGATAGTTTATTATGATGTAGACCCAATGTAATGAAAATGAAGAAAATATTATTTGTCTGTTTAGGAAATATTTGCCGTAGTTCTACGGCTGAAGGTGTAATGCTTCATTTGATAAAAGAAGCAGGACTGGAGAAAGAGTTTGTGATAGATTCTGCCGGAATCTTGTCTTATCATCAGGGTGAATTACCGGATAGTCGGATGCGTGCTCACGCGGCTCGTCGCGGTTATCAATTGGTACATCGTTCGCGTCCTGTCCGTACGGAAGATTTTTATAATTTTGATCTGATAATCGGTATGGACGACCGGAACATAGATGATCTGAAAGACAAATCTCCTTCCCCGGAAGAATGGAAGAAGATTCATCGTATGACGGAGTACTGTACTCGTATCCCGGCAGATCATGTCCCCGACCCCTATTATGGAGGGGCTGAGGGCTTTGAATATGTGCTTGACATACTTGAAGACGCTTGTGCGGGGCTGCTTACTTCTTTAACTCAGGATAACTGATCCGGGTGTGATAAGCAATCTTTAGTTTTTCTTTGAATACGGCTTTCACAGTGGCTATATCCTTGAAAGTGATAGGACATTCTTTAAAGTAACCTTCAGTGACTTGGGAATCGATAATCTTGTCGACCAGGTTGCTGATTGTCTCTTCTGTATATTCCGGAAGACTGCGTGATGCAGCTTCTACAGCGTCTGCCATCATCAAGATGGCTTGCTCTTTGGTGAATGGATTCGGACCGGGATAGGTGAACAGTTCTTCATTCAGTTCTTCGTCCGGGTGCTCGTTCTTCCAGGAAATATAGAAATATTTTGTTTTTCCCCGTCCGTGATGAGTACTGATAAAGTCCTTAATAACCTTAGGCAGATTATGTTTGTCGGCAAGTTTCAATCCATCTGTCACGTGACTGATGACTACTTGCGCACTTTGTTCATAACCTAGATTTTTATGTGGATTGACTCCTCCTGATTGATTTTCGGTGAAGAAAGCCGGATTTTCCATTTTCCCGATATCATGATATAAAGCTCCGGTACGCACCAACTGACTTTTGGCGCCGATACGGATAGCTGCTTCCGCTGCTAGATTGGCTACCTGCATGGAGTGTTGGAATGTTCCGGGCACAGTCTCGGACATTTGACGCAGTAAGTCGTTATTAATGTTTGAAAGCTCTACCAAAGTAACGTTGGAAGTAAATCCGAACGTTTTTTCCAATAAGAATAATAATGGATAGGCGAACAGCAATAAAATTCCGTTGATAAAGAAATAGGTATACATCCGTATATTCAACTTCGAGAAATCGTTGGCAAGTCCGTTTTCTGTCATCAGTTCAAAAGAGAAATAAACAGCGGCGTAGGTCAGTATGACTAATAATGCCGTTCGGAAAAGCTGTGATCTCTGTGACAGTTCTCTCAAACTGAATATCGCAACCATACCGGCAGCTAGCTGAGTGAGAATGAATTCATGTGGAAAGCGTAGTGATATGGAACAGATTAATATTGTGATGACATGAGTCAGAAACGCAGTTCTCGAATCAAGAAACACGCGGATAATAATAGGTAGCATTGCATACGGAATGATATACACATTGAATAGGTTATGTGTCATCATAAAAGCCGTAACAATACTATAAAATACAATCAATGTAAAGAGTAGCGACAGACTGCCCTTTCGCTGATAATAATCTTTTCGGAACAAATCAAGATAGAGCATAAAGCAAAGCATTAACATGCCGACAAACAGAATTTGTCCGCCAAGAATCAGACGGCTTTGTCCCATAGATTCGTTTCGCTTGATGGACTCTTTACGCAGGGATTCCAAAATATTATAAGTTTCCGGACTGATGATCTCGCCCCGATCGATAATTTTCTGACCACTCACAACCAAACCGTTTGCCCAAGAATAGTTGTTCAGTATCTCCTCTTTGGCTGTCTGAGTCCGTTGTTCGTCAAAAGTGAGGTTCGGGCTGATATATTCATTCAACGAACACTGCCGTAGAATTTCCCTGTTGAAGTGAACGGAGTCTGCCGTAAGTAAATACTCGTATGCCTTCTTTACCGTGTAAATACTTTCGATGGGGTGCGAATTGGCCAACTTGTCATCTATTACCATGATGGCGGATGTGCTATCTTTGTAAAGTTGCTGTATAGCTTCGGTAGATACAATGCCCGCCTGATAAATCTCTTTCAGCGTACGTTCGATGTAGCGTAAATAATCTGTAGAAGGAAGAATCCCTTTCAGGTTCGTATGATAGTTCTCTTTTAGTTTGGCTACCGCCTCCTTTTCGACTTTCTTGTCGAGCTCATAATAGGGCTGGAAGAGGGCCATCAGGCTGTCTTGTTCTCGTTTCACTATCGCTTCATCTTTATAAATAGGAAAATCGAAAGTTGCGATTAACTGTCCGTATTTCCAAGGCTTGTTTATATCAAACTGATAGTTGAACTTGCCATCGCGCGGCAGGAAATAGACAATCAATGCCACAGTACCTATGAATAGCAGCGATTTATATGACAAATCTTTCCATGAAAAGCTCTTTTTTTTCTTCAAATGTTCCATATCCACTGAAATTTTTGCGAAAAGTACAAAAAAAAACAATAGTGTGGAAAAAAAGGTTTAATTTTGCCGCGATTTACCTATACTAACCCAAATTATGGCAGAAAGAAAAGTAAGAGTTCGTTTTGCTCCGAGTCCTACGGGAGCATTGCACATTGGTGGTGTGCGTACAGCTTTGTATAATTATCTATTTGCGCGTCAACACGGCGGAGACTTAATATTTCGTATTGAGGATACTGATTCTCACCGGTTTGTTCCGGGAGCGGAAGAGTATATCCTCGAATCTTTCAAATGGTTGGGTATCCACTTTGATGAAGGAGTGAGTTTCGGTGGCGAACACGGTCCTTACCGTCAGTCGGAGCGTCGCGATATCTATAAAAAATATGTGCAGGTTCTGTTGGAGAACGGAAAAGCATACATTGCTTTTGATACTCCAGAGGAATTGGATGCCAAACGTGCGGAAATTGCGAACTTCCAGTACGATGCGTCTACGCGCGGCATGATGCGCAATTCATTGACAATGCCGGAAGAAGAAGTAGATGCGCTGATTGCAGAAGGCAAGCAGTATGTTGTCCGTTTCAAGATAGAGCCGAATGAAGATATTCGTGTGAACGACTTGATTCGTGGAGAAGTTATCATCAATTCATCCATCCTTGATGATAAGGTCCTTTACAAATCGGCTGATGAACTGCCTACTTATCATTTGGCGAATATTGTTGACGACCATTTGATGGAAGTTTCTCATGTGATCCGTGGTGAGGAATGGCTGCCTTCCGCACCATTGCATGTGTTGTTGTATCGTGCTTTCGGCTGGGAAGATACAATGCCGGAATTTGCTCACTTGCCTTTATTGTTGAAACCGGAAGGAAATGGAAAATTGAGCAAACGTGACGGTGACCGTTTGGGATTCCCTGTGTTCCCGTTAGAATGGCACGATCCGAAATCCGGAGAAATATCTTCGGGCTACCGTGAGTCCGGTTATTTGCCGGAAGCGGTGATCAACTTCCTTGCCTTGTTGGGTTGGAATCCGGGTAACGATCAGGAAGTAATGTCGATGGAGGAATTGATAAAGCTGTTTGATCTTCATCGTTGCAGCAAGTCGGGAGCCAAATTCGATTATAAAAAAGGTATATGGTTTAACCATCAATATATACAGCAGAAACCTAATGAAGAAATTGCGGAACTGTTCTTGCCATTTTTGAAAGAACAAGGTGTGGAAGTTCCTTTCGAAAAGGTGGTGACAGTAGTTGGCATGATGAAAGACCGTGTCAGTTTCATTAAAGAATTATGGGGTGTATGTAGCTTCTTCTTCGTAGCTCCTACCGAATATGATGAAAAGACGGTGAAGAAACGCTGGAAAGAGGATTCTGCAAAATGTATGACTGAACTGGCGGAAGTCATTGCCGGTATCGAGGACTTCAGTATCGAAGGACAGGAGAAAGTCGTTATGGACTGGATTGCAGAGAAAGGTTACCATACAGGTAATATCATGAATGCCTTCCGTCTGACATTGGTGGGCGAAGGAAAAGGCCCGCATATGTTCGATATTTCCTGGGTATTGGGTAAAGAAGAAACAATAGCTCGTATCAAACGTGCGGTTGAGGTTTTGAAGTAATCGACATAGTACTATGCTTTACAACCTGGCAATAGTCATTTATGACTTTATCGTTCATCTGGCCGCACCGTTCAGCCGCAAGCCCCGTAAGATGATGAAGGGGCATTGGGTGGTGTACGAACTTTTGCGCCAGCAGGTGGAAAAGGGGGAACAGTATATCTGGTTCCACGCCGCTTCATTGGGAGAATTTGAGCAGGGGCGTCCGTTGATAGAAATGATTCGGGCAAAATATCCTGCTTATAAGATATTGCTGACTTTCTTTTCTCCTTCGGGCTATGAGGTGCGCAAGCATTATCGGGGAGCGGATATTGTCTGCTACCTGCCGTTTGATAAACCCCGGAATGTGAGGAAGTTCCTTGATATCACTAATCCGTGTATGGCGTTCTTTATCAAATATGAGTTTTGGAAGAATTATCTGGATGAGCTTCACAAGTGCCGGATTCCGGTATATAGTGTGTCGTCTATTTTCCGCCGCGACCAAGTGTTTTTTAAATGGTATGGCGGTACCTATCGCAATGTCCTGAAAGATTTCGACCATCTGTTTGTGCAAAACGAGGCTTCCAAACGTTATCTGTCGAAGATTGGCATTCTCCGTGTAACAGTGGTGGGAGATACCCGTTTCGACAGGGTACTGCAAATACGTGAGGAGGCGAAAGACCTTCCGCTGGTGGAGAAGTTCAAAGGAAACAATGCTTTCACTTTTGTTGCCGGCAGTTCGTGGGGACCGGATGAAGATCTGTTTCTCGAATATTTCAATAATCATCCGGAAATGAAACTGATTATCGCTCCGCATGTGATTGACGAGAATCATTTGGTGGAGATTATTGGTAAGTTGAAACGTCCGTATGTGCGCTATACTCGTGCCGATGAAAAAAATGTATTGAAAGCGGATTGTCTGATTATCGATTGCTTCGGCTTACTGTCTTCCATCTACCGCTACGGAGAGATTGCTTATATTGGTGGCGGTTTCGGTGTTGGTATTCATAATACGCTGGAAGCTGCCGTGTATGGTATCCCTGTCATTTTCGGGCCGAAGTATCAGAAATTTATGGAAGCCGTGGAACTGTTGGAAGCGAAAGGTGCTTACTCCATCAAAGATTACGAAGAACTGAAAAGCCTGTTAGACCGTTTCCAGACAGACAAAGACTTTTTAGACGAGACGGGAAAGAATGCCGGATATTATGTGACCAGTAAGTCCGGTGCGACGGAAAAAATCATGAATATGATTAATTTTTGATGTTTCTATAAAAAGATAGCGGGAGACTCTTTCCGAAAAGAGTCTCCCGCTATCTTTTTATAAGTCATCTGTAAAACTGGCTTATTCTTCTTTATACCATTGCGAATACATCAAATAATTGTGGGCAATCTTCTCGTTCAGTTCCTTTGCCTGCTCCGGGTCTACTTTCTTGATGAACTTGGCAGGTACGCCGCCCCAGATGCTTCCGGGTTCAATCACAGTATTGCTTAGTACCAGCGATCCGGCCGCTACGATTGCTCCTTCACCCACTACGGCATGATCTAAAATAGTAGAGCCCATGCCGACTAATGCATAATCTTTGATGGTCGCTCCGTGAATGGTAACATTATGTCCCACAGAAACATGGTCGCCGATTTCAATAGTCGATTTCTGGTATAATGTATGCAAGACACTTCCGTCTTGGATGTTAACACCATTACCGATCCGTATAGAGTTGACATCTCCCCGTAGCACGGTACTGAACCAGACGCTACAGTCATTTCCTATCTTTACATCTCCTATAATAGTTGCATTGTCTGCGAGAAAACAGTTTTCTCCGATTTCGGGAGTGAATCCGCGTACTGATTTTATTAAAGCCATGAGATTTGTTTGATTTAATAATGTTTTTTAGTTGATACTATATTATGTTGCCCGACACCCGGGTGCCAGATATCTTATCTTTAAATAGAAGTAGTGGCTTTCTGTAACCAAGCTTTTTCTTCTTCGTTAAGATCCGGAGATAGCTTTTCGTAAACAGTCTGATGATAATTATTCAGCCATTCGATTTCCTCCTTTGTCAACATCTCCTTGATGATCCCCTTTTTGCAGATAGGACATAAAGTGATAGTCTCAAATTTAAGATATTCTCCAAACATTCCCTCTCCATCTTTGCAGACTAACGTCAGATTCTCCGTACGTATCCCATGACTGCCTGTCTTATAAACACCGGGTTCGTTGGATGTAACCATGCCGGGCTGGAGAATTACAGGGTTTTCATTCATGCGAATGCTTTGTGGCCCTTCGTGTACACTCAAGAAATGCCCGACACCGTGCCCTGTGCCATGGAGGAAGTTCATTCTGTGATTCCAAATAGGCATACGAGCCAGTACATCGAGTTGCGCACCGCGGGTTCCGGCTGGGAATTTGGCCATAGCCAATGCTATGTGTCCCTTTAATATTAAGGTATAATCCGTCTTTTCCTCTTCCGTCAGTTCGCCTAATGCGATGGTACGAGTGATGTCAGTGGTTCCGTCCAAGTATTGTGCCCCTGAATCTAAGAGTAGGAATCCTTTAGGTTGAAGAGTTACATCGCTTTCCGGTGTTGCCGAATAATGCACGATTGCTCCGTGTCTTTTATATCCTGCAATGGTGTCGAAACTTTCTCCCATGTAGAGAGGTTGTGCTGCCCTGAACTCATGCAATTTTTTATCTATACTTAATTCAGTTTCTTTTCCGGCAGATACAGATTCTTCCAGCCACTTGAGGAATCTGACAAGTGCCACTCCATCCCGTTGCATGGCAGCATGGATGCCGGCTATTTCCTGTTCATTGCGAATGGCTTTCAATAATGTGACGGGAGACTCGCCACGAATAATGGAACATTTCGGATGGATGGCCGAGTAAATCGCGTAATTCGTTTTTCGTGGATCAATAAGAATATTTTCTCCGTGGAAGGAATTTAGGAATGTCTCTACTTCATCATATTTCTGTATTCCTATTTGTTGTTTCTTTAGATAAGTCTCGACCTCCGGTGTCACTTTTTCCGGTGAAATAAAGTAAGTCACCTCATCCTGTGTAATTAACAGGTAACTCACTATGACTGGATTGCAATGTACATCGTTTCCTCGTAGATTGAGAGTCCATGCTATTTCGTCCAGTGCAGATATGAATAAAGCGTAGACGCCTTTCTTCCTCAACTCCTCACGGATGGCGGATATTTTTTCTTCGCAGCTTTTTCCTGCATATTTGATATCATAAATAAAGGCTGGAGAGTCAGGTATGGAGGGACGGTCTTTCCAGATGTTTTTTAATGGATCTCCAAATATATCTACCTGTAACTGATGCGCCGCTAGTTCTTCTTTCATTTGTTCTACCTGTTGCACAGAGAACATTTTCCCGTCGATGCTTACAGATTCTCCGGGTTTTAAGTGCTGGCAGAGAAACTCTGTTATGCTTGGAGTTTCCGGCAGCATCTCTTTGTAGAGTGTGATGCCGCTACCTTCCAGCTCTTTCTCTGCCTGAAGGAAGTAACGTGAGTCGGTCCATAATCCCGCTTCGTCCATCAGGATGACCGCTGTTCCTGCGGAACCCGTAAAACCGGAAATCCATTCGCGTGACATCCAGTGGGGAGCCACATACTCACTAAGGTGAGGGTCGGTGCTGGGGATAATGAATGCTTTGATGTAATTGGGGTGGAGTGTCATACGCAGAGCATGTACTCGTTCTTTTATGTTCTGTTTCATACCTTATTATATTATTATAGACATATAAATGTTTCAAAGGTACTAACTTTCTGCATTTAATGACCTGTTTATGAATAGTTTTTGAGAAATATTTGCCGAAAGTTTTGTGAATAAAGAAAGTATGTGTAATTTTGCGGCGCAATTTGACTGCGGAAATTTTAAACCATAACATATTTAATAATAACAAAATGATTGTAGTACCTGTAAAAGAAGGCGAAAACATTGAAAAAGCGCTGAAGAAGTTCAAAAGAAAATTTGAGAAAACTGGCATTGTGAAAGAATTGAGAAGCAGACAGCAGTTTGACAAACCGTCTGTAACTAAAAGACTTAAGAAAGAACGTGCAGTTTACGTACAACAACTTCAGCAAATAGAAGATTAATAATTCGTAATTTCCTTTGAATTATTGAATTCTTTTCATACATTCGTTGCACGATTTAGATGTAGCGATTATGTTGATAGAATCTTTTCTTGATTATCTCCGGTATGAGCGGAATTATTCTGATAAAACCGTTCTTGCGTATGGTGAGGATATAAGGCAATTACAGGAGTTTGCTCAGGAAGAGTATGGGGAATTTGATCCGTTGGAGGTCGAGGCGGAACTGATTCGTGAATGGATTGTTTCATTGATGGATAAGGGATATACCTCAACTTCTGTAAATCGCAAGTTAAGTACGCTCCGGACATTTTATAAGTTTCTTTTGAAGAAAGGAGAGGTGACGGTAGATCCATTACGAAAAATAGTGGGACCTAAAAATAAAAAACCGTTGCCGGTATTCCTGAAAGAAAATGAAATGAATAAATTGCTGGATGAGACGGACTTTGGCGAGGGGTTTAAAGGTTGTCGGGATCGATTAATTATTGAAATGTTTTATGCTACCGGCATGAGGCTTTCGGAATTGATAGATTTGGATGATAAAGATGTGGATTTCTCAGGATCTTGCCTGAAAGTGACCGGGAAAAGAAACAAGCAGCGGTTGATTCCGTTCGGTGATGAACTGCGGGATTGGATGCTTGGGTATATTGATGTAAGAAACGAAATGATTCCGGAAAGGTCGGAGGCTTTTTTTGTAAGAGAGAACGGCGAACGGCTTTATAAGAATCTGGTCTATAATTTAGTGAAACGGAACCTGTCAAAGGTGGCGACGCTGAAAAAAAAGAGTCCTCACGTGTTGAGGCATACTTTTGCAACCACAATGCTGAATAATAACGCGGAGTTGGGTGCAGTAAAGGAACTTTTGGGTCACGAGAGTATAACAACGACCGAGATCTATACGCATGCCACATTTGAAGAACTTAAAAAAGTGTATAAACAGGCTCATCCAAGAGCCTAAAAAAAGGAGGTAAGTATGGATATTAGAATTCAATCAATTCACTTTGATGCGTCAGAGCAATTGCAGGCATTTATTCAGAAAAAAGTGTCTAAGTTGGAAAAATATTACGAAGATATAAAGAAAGTAGAGGTGTCATTAAAGGTAATTAAGCCGGAAGTTGCTGCAAATAAAGAAGCAGGTATTAAAATACTTGTCCCTAACGGGGAATTTTATGCCAGCAAAGTGTGTGATACGTTTGAAGAAGCGATTGATTTGGATGTGGAAGCACTCGAAAAACAACTGGTTAAGTACAAGGAAAAACAGCGTAGCAAATAAAAAAATCCCAAATATTTTGCGGGAAAGAAATAAATAACTAAATTTGCAGCCGTTTCGCTCGCGTTAGGACGTGACGGTTGCATTTTTTAAGTAAAAACGCCTCTTTAGCTCAGTTGGCCAGAGCACGTGATTTGTAATCTCGGGGTCGTTGGTTCGAATCCGACAAGAGGCTCAAAA